>Ga0210394_10000113_pt1 | contig 195790 bp, 156 predicted proteins | sample IncBWC12MmetaG_FD_160121 | JGI IMG/M metagenome (GOLD analysis project Ga0210394, IMG submission 160121) | Forest soil microbial communities from Barre Woods Harvard Forest LTER site, Petersham, Massachusetts, United States - Inc-BW-C-12-M | ecosystem: Environmental > Terrestrial > Soil >...
TTTGCCGGTACCCTGGCTCCACTCTTCCAGATCGTCCGCTATCCCACGCATCGATTGGTAGCGGCGCTGGGGATCAATCTCCAGACATTTCCTCGCAACCTCGCTCAGAAATGGTGGAATATTCGGGTCCACCTCAATGGCTGGCCGGGCAGGCTCCCGGGTACGCTTGAACATGGAGGCTTGAGCGGTATCCGCCCTGTAGGGCATCGCACCGGTAAGCAATTCGTAGAGAATGAGGCCGAGAGCGAAAACATCGGATCGCGAATCGACATGCTCGCCCCTCACCTGCTCCGGAGACATGTATTCCGGGGTGCCCACGAGCATGCCCGTCTGTGTCATTCCGCCTGGTTCGAGCGAGCGGGCAATACCGAAATCCATCACGTAAACCCTGCCCTGCGGATCAACCATTATGTTTTGCGGCTTGAGATCGCGATGAACGACGCCTTCCGCGTGCGCTGCTTCCAGGGCAAGGCAAACTTGTTTGACAATCTGAACCGTGGCTTCAATCTGCAACTTTCCTTCTGCCTTGACCAAGCCCTTCAGATCCTGGCCCTCGACGAAGTCCATGGTGATGAACTTGACGCCGTTCAAATCACCCAGATCGAATATCCGGATGACGTTGCGGTGCGTCACTTTACGGGCAAGAATCAGCTCTTGCTTGAAGCGCGCGAGAACCTCAGGATGGACCGCCAGTTCCGGTCGAATCACTTTCAGGGCGACGATGCGGTCAAGTTCCCGGTCTCTCGCTTTGTAAACCGCACCCATGCCTCCTTCGCCGAGCAAAGCAAGGATCTCGTATCGTGTGCCCAGTAGGCTTCGGGGCAAGAGTGGGGAAACAGAGACAGGAGACGGCGCCGACGGTTGCGACCAACCCTCCGCAATTCCGATTTCGGCGGTCGCGCCGACGAGAGAAGACACCGCCATTTCAAGAGTCGCGCCTTCGGGCTGAGGCGCGGGGGTTTCGGCAATTCCGACCGTAGGCAGAGTGACGGCCGTCACCTCAGCGTCAAGGGGAGTGTTGCATTGAACACAACGAACTGCCGTCGGGGGATTGCTGGAATGGCAATGCGAACATTCCATGTCGTTCGCCATTCTACCGCTAATGGTGCCGGTCATACTGGGATTCATGGGTCGGCGATAGAACTGCGTCCAGGTTAGTCTCCGGTGCCCGAAAGGGCGACCTCTTGCGTCCGCGGCAAGGCATTGTCCCGGATTGTCAGGCGACCATATTGCATACCTATTGCCGTTGGAGTGAAGGTCACATTCATCACGCAACTCGATGCCGGCGCCAGCGAAGTACCATTACTGCACGTCGTGCCTGACGCGAGTGCAAAGTTGCCGCTGACAGCAATGCTTGACAGAACAAGCGGGCTTATCCCGGTGTTGATGAGAGTCACCTTTTTCGCTGGACTGGTTGTACCCACCTTTTGATCTCCGAAATTCAGGACGGTGGGGTTAAGACTCGCCTTCGGATTGATCACCGTGGCACTGAGGGGCACCAACTGCGGGCTTCCTGGTGCATTGTCAGTGACGGCAAGTCTCGCCGATACGCGGCGATTGTCTTTATTCGCAAAGAAGGTGACCACGATCGTGCAACCTTTGCCCACATCCAGAGTGCTGGGGCAGGAGCTGATGGCCAGAAAGTCCTCGGTATCTTTGCCCGGCGGAGAAATCTTGATGCTGCTGACGGTCATGGGGGCGGTTCCGGTGTTGGTCAGGGTCACGAGGCGCCGAGCAAACCGCCCGAGGTAGACGCCGCCGAAGCTTACGCCGGATGGGGACAAGGTTGCGATGGGTCCCGATGCGTTCACCACTTGAGTCAAGCCTTGCGAAGAACTGCCGTTGAAATTGGAGTCTCCGCCGTAGCTCGCAGTCAAGGTTCTTGTGCCCGCGGTGCTGAACACGATGGAGCAGCTCCCGGCCCCCGTTGCCAATGAGCCGGTGCAACTTTCGCCGGTGGTCGCGGAGACCGTGACACTGCCTGTCGGCACGCCGGTGCCGGTCACCAGAAAGCTTATGACCACTGTTTGCCCCACGTCGGAGGGGTTCGGAATGCTAGAGACGATGCTGGTGGTGCTGCCGGCCTTGTTGACCTGCAAGCTGACGGAATCCGTGGCCGTCGTGTAATCGTTTATATCCGTTGGAGTGAAGAGGACGGACAGAGTTTGAAGTCCAGCGCCCAGTATCGTCCCTGCCGGGGGCGTGTAGGCGAAGGTGCCTTGCACCGAGGCGGTCGCATCCAGCTGCGTGCTGCTAAGCGGGGTCCCATAAGTAATGGGGGCCGGTGTTGGCCAAGTGATCGTCGGCGTCGCCTGCAGCACCTGAATGGTGGCGCTGGCTGTTACCGGCGGATTGTTGTCCGCCGAAAGTGTGGCGATGTTGACGTAAGAGCCGGCGCTCGAATTGGAGCTGCTCACGTGCACACTGGCGCTGATCGCGGGAGACATGCTGCCGAGAGCGCAAGTCAAGGTTTGAGCGGGCGCAGAGCCGGTAATTGTACACGTCCCCAATCCGGTGTAGGCCGGGCTGATCGTCCAGTTGACAGCGGAGCCCGCGGGGAGCGGATCGTTGAGCACCGCATTCGTGGCTGTTCCCGTACCCGCAGCACTGCTGTTGCTCATTGTTACGGTATAGCCGATGGGGCTGCCGAGGTTTACCACGGACTGATCCGCCGTCTTGGTCACGCTCAAATTGGGCGCCGCCACGGTGAGCGGGAACGCCACGACTACATCGTTAAATTGCTTGGTCTTTCCGCCAATTCCCGCATCCGGTGGCTGAGTCGGGTTGTAGTAAGTCGTAATGTCGAAAACGAACTGGCAATAAATCGCCGGGTCTGTTGGGTTGCCATCAATGAGCATCGGCACACTGCAGTTGGTCCCGTAAGGTGTGGTAGTCGAAACCTCGTAATCGGGATCGTCGTACAGTCGCGGATTGTTGGTCTGATAGGGATAGGTCGGCGGTGGCAGGAACGAAGTATTGTTCCAGGCAATCGACCAGGAGATCGGGCCGGCGTAGTCGGTGGGGGGAGGCTCCGTCCCTTTCACGCCAAAGTACACACTGTAAAAGACGCAATTTCCGTTCGAATAGGCGTCGCATATCGGCACAATGATGTCGCCGTTTGCCAGCGTCTCATAAGGGAAGAAGCTGGTGAACCGGCAGTCGAAATCTGTGGACGGATTCTGGCCGGATTGACAATCTCCATCGGCCTGGAAGCTGGAGACTTCGTTCGCGGCCACAGTCATGGTGAAGGGTGAATTCACCGTCGTGGCGGTCAGAGCGAGGGAGTGCGCGTTGGGATCGGTGCAGGGGTTGGTATTTGACGGGCAATTGAACACGGCCGGCGGTGGTGTGACATTGGAGCAGGGATAGACACCGCCCGGACAACTAAACGGCACGGGAAGGGTGACCGGCACAGGCACAAACGCAGCTGTAACCGACTGCGCCGAATTCATTATTACTGAGCAACCAGCAGTTCCTGTGCAAGCTCCTCCCCAGCCGCCGAAGGTGGTGGGGGATACCGGAGTCGCCGTCAAGTTGACCGTCGTACCCGCGATATAGCTCGCCGAGCAAGTTCCAGTCTGCACACCGGCGGTGTCAGTGCAGTTGATTTCCGCCAGATTGTCAGTGACCGTGCCGTTACCGGTGCCCAGCGTGGTCACGGTGAGCGTGAAGCTTTCGCTGGACGCCACCGACAACACCACCGACGTGCTCGTGTAGCTGACGATCCAATTCAGACCAGAAGACAGGCTGGGCAGGTTGGTGGTGGTGAACTGGCCGTTGAGCGATGCTGCCGCCAGGATCGTGAACTGGTTGCCAGCCGCTGGAATAAAGCTATTGATCAGGCTCACGTTGAGGGTTCCGCTGAGGCTTGCGGTGCCGGACATATTGAGTTGCGAGTACTGCGTGCCGGCACTGAGCCCTCCGATCAGCACGTCATACGAGCCTGCTGAACCTTGGGTGTAGTTGCCCACGCCGTTGCCATTTATTGTCAATCTCCCAGGGTTGGGAATGTCACCCGCCTCTGTCACCCCTGACATGTTTACGTTGCCGGTGATTGTTCCGGCGCCCGAGAATGTGCCGGTACCGGTCGCGCTCAAACTGCCGGACGCGGCCAGGTTTCCATCCACCTGCGCAATTCCGCCGTTCAGGCTGAAGCTAGTGGTCGAAGCAAGACCAGTGGCCGCGACCTGGAACAAGCCGGCACTTTGGGTATAAGAACTGATGTTGAAAGCGGCCAAATCCAGGATGGTGTTGCCCGCGTTCAGCAGGGACGGACCGGTAATGACGTTGGCGCTGCTGGTCATCAGCACCATACCTCCGCCGGTCAGCGTGGCGCCGCTGGGGGCGCTCAGAGCGGTGGTGTTTCCTGTGGAATTCAGCAACACTGTGCCGTTGTTGTTGATTGTCCCCAGGATGTTGGTTGTGCTGTTGTTGCCGACGGTATAGGTTCCTCCGGCAGTGATAGAAACGGCGTTGGCGGTGCCATCCAGAGTCAGGGTGGTCCCGCTGACACTTCCGAGGAAACCGCCGCCGATGGTATTCAGCGTGCCGCCCTGAATGGTGATTCCATTCGCGAATTGCACTGCCGTACCGCTGCCATTCGCAACGATGCTGCCGCCGGCGTTGTTGACAGTTGCGCTCACTTGCAAAGTGCTGCTGCCAGTTGCTTCCAGCAAACCCACGTTCGTAAACGCGCCTGGATTCAGGGTAAGCGTTTTCCCAGAGGTATTCGCATTGATCGTTCCCTGATTGGTCACCTGAAGGCCGTTGTAGCCGATGGTTCCGAACCCTTGCAGGGTATTGTTAACATTCGTCAGCAGGTGGGTTCCGTTCGCGGTCTGGAGTATCGCTGTCCCGTTCCCAGAAGTGGATAGCGTAACCACGCCGTTCCCGGTGAGGTTCAGCGGCCCCCCTATGCTGAGGTAGGTAAGGTTGCCGGCGGCGTTCACCTGGATCGTGCCCGTGTTGTTGATCGTCCCAAGCAAAGTGGTGCTGGTGTTGTTCGAAACCGCATAGGTTCCGGAGACGGTCAACGGGCCCAAGGTGCTTCCGTCGAGAGTCATGCCGTTGCCGGTCAAGACCCCGCCGTTGATGCCGGACACCGTCCCACCCTCGATGGTGGCGTTGTTTACGAACTGCACGCTAGAGGTTGCGCCGTTCACCTGGATCGTTCCGCTGGGGTTGGAGATCGTCGAACCACTGAGAGACAGAATGCCTCCGGACGTGGCTTCCAGCAGGCCCTGGTTCGAAAACACGCTCGGATTCAGCGTCAGCGTACTGCCCGAAGTATTGGCATTGATCGTTCCCTGGTTGGTCACCTCCAGGCCGTTGAAGCCGATGGTGCCGAAGCCTTGCAGGGTATTGTTTACGTTGGTCAGCAGTTGAGCTCCGCCGGTAGTCTGGAGCACAGCCGTTCCGTTCCCCGAGGTGGACAGGGTCACAACCCCGCTTCCGATCAGGTTTACCGCACCGGCCATGGTCAGGTAGGTGAGGTTGCCCGCCGCCGCCACTTGAATCGTGCCCGTGTTGTTGATGTTTCCGATCAGGATCGTATTGCTGTTATTGGTGTCTGTGTAGATGCCGACTATGGTCAACTGACCGTGAGTGCTGCCATCGAGCGTTATGGTATTGCCGCTCGCAACATTGACATTCCCCCCTGACGCGGAGGACAGAGTTCCGCTCTGAATGACTGCCCCGTTGGCAAACTGCACGTTCGAACTGGTGCCGCTTGCCGAAATTGTTCCGGCTGCGTTGTTGAAGGTGGTGCCGTTCAGTTGTAGGGTTGCGCCGGCAGTCGCTTCGAGCAGTCCGGGGTTGGTCAATCCGCTCGGGTTAAGCTCCAGAATCCCTTCTGTGGGCAGATTTGCATTGATCGTGCCCTGGTTGACTAGCACCAAGCCGTTGTAGCCGATGGTGCCCGTCCCCGAAATCATGTTGTTCACGTTGGTCAGCGTCTGGCTGCCGCCTGCGGTTTGAATCACCGCCGTTCCGTTCCCGTTCTTGGTCAACGTAACTGCGCCGCCGCCTTGCAGACTTACCGGCGCCGCAATCGTCAGGTAGGTAAGGTTGCCAAGCGCGTTCACCTGGATCGAACCCGTGTTGTTTATCGTTCCCAGCAAGGTGGTGGACGTGTTGTTGGCTACTACGAAGGTGCCCGCGTTCGTCAAGGCACCGCGGCTACTCCCGTCCAAAGTCATCCCTTCGCCAGTTAAGACGCCATTGTTGAGGCTGGTGATGGTCCCGCCCTGGATGGTGGCGTTACTCACGAACTGCACGGAGGAGGTGGCGCCGTTCACGGTGATGGTGCCCTTCTGATTGTTGATGGTCGAGGCGCTGAGCGACAGAATGCCTCCGGACGTAGCCTCCAACAGACCCTGATTTGTAAACCCGCTGGGATCCAGCGTCAGAGTCGCCCCAGAAACATTGGCATTGATGGTGCCCTGATTGGTAACCGAGAGGCCGTTGGGGCCGATGACGCCGAACCCTTGCAGTGTGTTATCCACATTGGTTAGCGACTGGCCTCCGTTGGCTTGGAGGATGGCAGTTCCATTGCTGCTGGTGGACAGCGACACCACGCCATTTCCCACCAGACTGACCGAGCTGGCAATCGTAAGATAGGTCGCGTTGCCCGCCGCAGCGACCTGAATTATGCCGGTGTTGTTGATGGTTCCATACAAAAAGGTATTGCTATTATTGTTTGCCGTATAGGTGCCGGCAATCGTCAGCGGGCCGTGAGCATTGCCATCGAGTGAAAGAGTGTTACCACTAGCTACGCCAAGGCTTCCACCTCCGTTTTCAGAGATCATTCCGCTCTGGATCACCGCGTTATTCGCGAACTGTACGTTTGACCCGGTGCCGCTCGCCAGAATGTTGCCGCCGGTATTGTTGAAAGTCGTGCCGTTGAGTTGTAGCGTCGCTCCGGCGGTCGCCTCGAGCAATCCTTCGTTGGTCAACCCATTCGGATTAAGTTCCAGAATTCCCTGGGCGGGCAAATTGGCATTGATCGTGCCTTGGTTGACCAGCACGAGGCCGTTGTAACCGATCGTGCCCGTGCCTAGAATCGTGTTGTTGACGTTGGTGAGTGTCTGATCGCCGCCCACAGTCTGAATGATGGCGGTTCCGTTGCCGTTCTTAGTCAACGTCACCGTGCCTGCGCCCGTCAGACTTACTGGCGCGGCTATGGTCAGGTAGGTTAGGTTGCCACCGGCGTTTACCTGGATCGCACCTGTGTTGTTGATTGTTCCCAGCAACTCAGTGTTGCCGTTGTTGGCCACAACGAAGGTGCCCGCGATGTTTAACGTACCCAGAGTGGTGCCATCCAAGGTGAAGGTGTCGCCACCGGGCGTAGTCAAAATCCCGCTGCTGGCGGTGGAGAGCGTCCCCCCCTGAACCGTCCCGCTGATGAACTGCACGGTCGAGTTGGTGCCGGTGGCCAGAATTTTTCCGCCAGCATTGTAGAAGGTATTTTGCAGATTCAGGGTGCCGCCGCCGGTGGACTCAAGCAGGCCCTGATTGGTGAGGTTCGCGGGGTTCAGCAAGAGCGCAACGTTGCCCGCAGTGTTGGCATTGATAACCCCACCCGCCTGGTTAACCACCACCAAACCGTTGAAGCCGATGGTACCGAAGCCTTGCAGGGTATTGTTCACGTTGGTCAGGGTTTGGGCGCCACCAGCAGTCTGAATGACGGCTGTTCCATTCCCTCCGGTGGAAAGCGACACGATGCCGTTCCCCATGAGGCTTACCGGCGCAGCCATGGTCAGGTAGGTAAGGTTGCCCACCGCGGCCACTTGGATCGTACCCGTGTTGTTGATTGTGCCGAGCAGACTGGTATTGCCGTTGTTACCCACCACGTAGGTGCCCACAATGGTCAACGTGCCCTGGCTGCTGCCATCCAGCGTGAAAATGGTGCCTGGCGCGGTTAGGGTCCCACTGTTGGAGGAGGTCAGCGTTCCGCCCTGGACCGTCCCGCTGTAAAACTGCACGGTTGAGCCGCTGCCACTGGCCAGGATTCTTCCGCCGGCATTGTTTATGGTGGCTTCCAGTTGCAGCGTGCCGGTTGCCGTGGCTTCCAACAGGCCCTGGTTGGTGAAGGCGGACGGATTCAACAACAGCGAAGGATTCGAGCTGCTCGGGGCATTGGCATTGATAATGCCGCCTGCCTGATTGACCACGAGCAGACCGTTGTACCCGATAGTCCCGGTGCCCTGAATGGTGTTATTCACATTGGTGAGCGTCTGGCTACCGCCAGCAGTCTGAATGACGGCCGTTCCATTTCCACCTTTGCTCAAGATCACCGTGCCCCCGCCTGAAAGGCTCACTGGCGCGGCGATGGTCAGGTAAGTGAGGTTGCCCGCGGCACTGATAGAGATTTGTCCGGCATTGAAAATGTTTCCGTTTGCTGCAAGCTGGGTGTTGTTGCTAATGGTCAAACTACTCCCAGCGTCGATGGTGAGAGTACCGACACTGGCGTTGATATCAAGTGTCACTTGCGAAGGAGAAGCGCCGTCGTTGATGCAGACATTTACGCTGCTGCTGTTGGGAACGACTCCCGTGCTCCAATGAGCAGGATTGTTCCAATTGCCGGAGGCTCCTCCGATCCAGTTGGTGGTCGTCCCGGTGCAAGCTGTGGCCGCGATCAGCATGAACGTCGCGGTCGCGGCTTGATTGGAATTCATGGTGACGGTGCAGGTACCGACGCCCGCGCATGCGCCGCTCCAGCCGATGAATGTCGAACCGGCATTGGGGGTGGCGGTCAATGTCACTTGAGTTCCGGTGGAATAATTCGACGCGCATGTGGTCGGGCAAATGATTCCTGCCGGGTTGCTGGTTACCGATCCGCTGCCAGAGCCACCGACCGCGACGTTGAGACTGAACGAAGAAGTGATGCCCGTGCCGGTAAGCGAGACAATCTGCTGACTGCCAGAGATGCTGTTGGAGTTGTCGGTGACGGTGAGCGTCGAAGCCGCGCTCCCGCTGGCTGAAGGATTGAAGACAACGGAAATCGTGCAGGACGTATTCGGAGCCAACTGCCCACCCGCCGAAATACAGGTATCGCCCGCGCCCTCGGAGAATACTCCCGGAGCCAGCGCATAGCTGAAGGTCAAAGTGGCGCTGCCCGGATTTCCCACCGTCACGGTCTGCGGAGGACTCGGCATTCCCACTTGCTGGTTGCCGAAACTCAGGCTAGGGGGAGCAACATCGGCAATTGGGGTTGCGACCAGGAATCCGTAGGCCGAGATGGTGCCAAGCAGCGGACTGCTCGCGGAGCCGGTCGTGGTTGAGGTGGCCTCGTCACCTTCTGCCGCATAGGCGAAGAGGGTGTGGAAGCCGGGCAACAGAGTCGTGGTTGTGCCCGTGAAGCTCCGCGGAATGGTTGGGGTGGCTGGCGTCCACGATCCTTGCCAGGTGTCCATCTGGAAAAGCAAGCTGTCCACCGGCGCAGTGCTGAAACCGTTAGTGGCCGTAAAGTCAAAGGTTGGAGTCTCGTTGGAGGTTTCATTACCTGAGAGTGGCGCAATGGCCACAGTAATCGGGTTCGACTGGATTTGCTCCGCGGTAATGACGCTGATGTTCGAGCTCAGATTGTTGGCGACGTAGAGTTCGTCCGTCAAAGGGTTCGAGGCCAGCGCGTAAGGCTTGTTGGCGGTGGGATCAGTGACCGTGACGGCGGTGTTGCTGCTTCCGTCGATGACGGTGATGCTGCCGAGATCAGTGCTGCCGTTGCCGTTGTTCGCAACGTAGATTCGATTCGACGTCGGGTTAACAGACACAGCTGAAGGGGCGGTTCCCGCGGTTACTGTAGCGATCACTGCGTTCGCGTTGCCGTCAATCACCGAGACGGTATTGTTTCCCGTGTTTGTTACATAAATCCGATTGGTGATTGGGTTGAGAGCCAAGGCCGTGGGATTGTTTCCAACATTGATGGTGGCCACGACTGCGGCCGTCGCGCCGTTAATCACCGTGACGTTGTCGCTGTATGAGTTGGCTATGTAGATTCTGTTGGTCAACAGGTTCACAGCCAGGGCAATTGGGCGGCTGGCCGCCAAGTCGGTGATGGTCAGGTTGGTGGAGACGACGGGATCGAAAACCGTAATGTTGTCGCTGCCATTGTTTGCGACATAGACCTGGCCAGTGGCGGTGTTGACCGCCACCGCGGCCGGGGCCGTTCCGACGGTGACGGTAGTGGTGGCCGAATTGTTCGCGCCATCGATCACGGTCACGTTGCCGCTTCCGTTGTTGGCCACGTACACGGTGTTGGTCACGGGATTCACGGCTACAGCAACGGGATTTGTTCCCGTGTTGATGGTGGCAGCGACCGAATTATTGGCTCCGTCGATCACGGTCAGGGTGTTGTTGCCGCTGTTGGCGACATACACCATGTTGGTCGCGGGATTCACCGCGATCGCGACCGGATTGGTTCCGACAGTGACGGTGGTGACGACCGAGTTGGTGGTTCCGTCGATCACCGTGACCGTGCCACTCGCAGTGTTCACCACGTACACCGTTTTCGTGACCGTGTTCAGTGCGACCCCGACGGGATTCGTCCCCGTGCTGAGAGTGGTCGTGACCAGGTTGCTATCAGCGTCGATCACCGTGACGTTGCTGCTTCCGTTGTTCGCGACATAGACCGTGTTGGTCACAGGATCTACCGCTAGGGCGACCAGAGCAGTCGCGTTCGGATCAGCGACGGTCGTGGTCGCATTAGTGGCACCAGCGATTACGGTGACGTTGTTGCTCGCGTTGTTGGCCACATAAACTTCATTGGTGGTCGGGTCAGCAGCCACCGCAACTGGACTATTTCCAACGGTGACGGTGGCAGTGACGGTGTTATTGGACCCGTTGATTACGGTGACGTTGCTGCTGCCGCTGTTGGCAACGTAAACGGTATCGGTAATAGGATTCACCGCAACCGCAGCGGGACTTGTTCCGGTGCCGATCGTCGCCACGACCGTATCGCTGGCCCCGGCAATCACCGACACATTGTTGCTGCCGTTGTTGGCGACATACACCATGTTGGTCGCCGCATCCACAGTCAGGGCGGTCGGGTTGGTCCCGACGTCAACTGTTGCTGCGACCGTATTGCTAGCGCCATTGACCACGGTGACATTGCTGCTGGCGCGGTTGGCCACAAACACCGTGTTGGTTGCCGGGTTCACGACGACTGCACTGGGATTGGTCCCGACGCCGACGGTGGCTGCCACTGTGTTTCCGGCGCCGTTGATTACTGTCAGATTATTGCTGCCGCTGTCGGCCACATACACCATGTTGGTTAGCGGATCCAGCGCCAAGGCAACGGGAGCGATCGCGTTCGGATCGGTCACGGTGGAAGCGGTGTTGTTTGCGCCATTTATTACGGTGATGTTATTGCTGCCGTTGTTGGCTACGTAAACCGTGTTGGTCAGCGAATTAACAGCCACCGCCACGGGATTAGTGCCGGTGCTGACGGTTGCGGTGACCGAGTTTGTGGCCCCGTTGATAACGCTGACGCTATTGCCCGCGGAATTGACCACGTACACCGTGCTGGTCACGGGGTTGACTGCTATGGCGGCGGGAGAACTCCCAACATTGAGCGTGGCGGTTACCGTTTGCGGGAGTGCAGGTCGAGTCAGCAATACGGCGAACAACAGAAAGAGTACGGCCCGCTCGAATCGAGAACGGTTACCCTGCCTGGAAGTTATGGGTGCTCTCGAAAGCGAGAGCTGTGGCTTCTTTGAAGATTCTCGTCGTGAGGGCAGGCGGATCGATTTCATGACATTCCTGTTCCAGACCCAAATTTGGGAACTTCTGGAGGCCAGACTCCATGCCTTCAGTTTCTTCAGCAAATCAAGATTGACTTGTACTTTATGACTTCCTACGCGGGAGTGTCCCAGTCTCCGCGTTGATGCGAGCCACAAAAAGCTCGCCCAAATTCTTTCGCAAGTCTCGGCGGGGGTGAGGGGACCTGTTCTAACACCAGATATCCATCGCCAAGACATTTTAATCCCCTTGTCTAGAGACTAAAGACTCTGTATGGGTGGGGTGTGCAAAAATTGCACCCTGTGACCTGCCTCACCTACCCCACGCCCAGAAACACACAGCGTGCTCTTGGCGCGGGATGCTATCCGCCAGCTATACCCTAGAAAACCTCGCCATCCCTCAGCAAGGGACAAAATAGGGCAACAGCGGACATTTCAGGCTATGCGGGCTGGTGAGCGATGGAACGCAGAATCGCCGATCTCGAATTGGAAAGCTCTTTGACGTTTACGACGTTGTGGAGCTCGACCAACAATCCCTATAGTTGAGCCTTGCAATCGCACATGCAGCGAGGTTGATCCCTGAACTTACTATTGCAGCTTGGCGTACTCCGCCTTGGCTTCCCTTAGGGCGGGGATGTCGGGGTCGGCGTCCTTCCAGAGGGTGAGGAAATCCTGATACGCTTTTCCTGCTTTCGCCGGGTCGCCAGCGAGCGCCGAGCCGCGCGCCAGCCCCAGGAAGGAAAGCGCGTAGAACTGTCCCCAATAGGGGTGTTGCCAGGCACTGCCCCAATTGGCGCCCTTGTGATCCAGGATCTTCTCGAACTCAGCCGCTGCCTCAGCCCCTTCCCGCAGATCCAAGTATGCCAAGCCCCGCAGGTACACCGACTCGGGGTTCGCACGCTCGTACGGCGAGGCGGATGCCAGCAGTTCCACGGCTTTGGCGGGCTGATCGCGCTTGAGCACGATGGCAGCGCGAATCGCGGGTAGGTGCACCGCATTCCAGAGGGTTCCGTTTGGAAACAGCTTCGAAGTCTCCCCGGCGAGCTTCTTCGCCTGGGCCGCATCGCCGCACATGGCCAGTGCGAGCGCAGCACGCCCCAGGCGCCGCACGGTCTGGCAGTCACCCGACAGCGCGTCGGCACGCGCATCGGCCTCTTCAAATTCGGCGGCGGCGTTCCGCAGCCCATGGCGCAGCGCTGTCTCCGCCGCTCGCTGGTACAGTTTGCTCGACTCACGACGGTGGCCAAGAGCATTCAGATTGGCCGCCTGCAAGCCAAGGCTGAGGTACTCCGCCGGCTTGCCTGCGAACCATTGAATCTCCCGCGCCGCGGCCGCATCATCGCCCTCGACGTAAGCCATTTCGAGGAAGCGCTGGTGGATCCGCGCTCCGCCCAGCCCCTGCGCCCGCAGTTTCTCCGCTAATTGCTTGGCCTCGGCGAGCCGATCCAGGCATATGTAGGCGTCCAGTAGGCGCCGGTACGGAGGCTCAACGTTCGCCTCTAGCGCAGTCGCTTCCTGCCCCTCCTTGAGCCCCTCTTCGAATTGCCCTTGGTCCATGTACTCGACACTCAAGCCGTTATGGAATCCCCACGCGCGGGGATAGTTCTGCATACCTAACCGAAGCGCGTCAATCGTTTTGTCAGACTGGCCATCATACGAGTAGTAGGTAGACGTAATGATGTCCCGCTCATATTCGGAAACTCGCTCAATCAAACCGAAAGCTTTTTGTGTATATTCCCGGCTGCGCTCTATGTCCCCGGCATTGTTGAACGCGACGCCAAGGAAGAAGTAAGCCATCGCGAAATTCGGATCGAGCGCGGCGGCGCGCTGAAAAAATGGAACAGCGTCCAGAAATTGGCCCTGGCCCATCTTGGAATAACCTGCGCTGTAATTCTGGAGAGCTTCCAGCGACGGAGTGGTGGCTTGTTGGAGCGGACGATTCAACTTCTGGATCGAGTTGAGCGATTCTCCCAACTTGGCTCGCATGGCCGTGGCGGCGCTTCCCAAGGCGTTCAACACGTGCTCTTTGTCGTCCGCCTGAATCTGCTCCCGAGCCAGCGTCGCACCGCCCTGGCAGGTCGTTGCCTGTAGCGTGATGACGTAGTTCTTACCCAGGCTCTCAATGGAGCCGCCGATCGTGGCGGCGGCTCCGTCCCGCACGCAGATGTCATGCGCGATCTGGTTTGTGATGTGGCTCGCGGGAGCGAGGCTCATAAACCGCAGGTCTTGCTGCACCTGCTCGTCGTCCATGATTTCCAGAAAGGGCGATTGCTCGAGCTGGATGGCGAGCCCCTGGCGCAGGGTCCCGTCAAACACGGCGTCGCCTGTCGTGTTGATGAAATCGGCGAGAACAATCGTGTCCCTGTCGGTAAGTTTTGCCGCCCTGAGTCTTGGCGCGCCCTGAAAGTAGAAGTAACCCGCCACGAACAACGCGAGGATAGCCGCGGCAGCAGAAACAATCAGCTTCCAGCGTTTTGCGGTGTCGATCTTGGCTTCGGCCAGTACACTGCTCATCAGCGAGCGCGAATCCGTGCCCCGCTGCAGACGTTGCAGGTCGGTGCGGACGTCCGCGGCGTGCCGATAGCGCAGGTTGCGGTCTTTTTCCAAACACTTGTCGATTATCCGCTCTAATTCTGCGGGCACATCGGGATTCAGTCGCACGGGCGGAACCGGTGTCCGGTTCAGGATGGCCTCGAAAATCACTCCTGTGCTTTCTCCGCGGAAGGGCAGCGCCCCGGTCGCCATCTCGTACATGACGACACCGAACGAGAACACGTCCGTGCGGGCATCCAACTCCTTTGCCCGTATTTGCTCCGGCGACATATAGGCAATGGTGCCCACCGCCGTTCCCGGAGTGGTCAGGCGCTCTTCAACGGTCGCAGTCGGCTGCTCCGTCGCGTCCGCTTGTTGCGCGTTACTGAGAGCGGGCGTCAGTTTGGCCAAGCCAAAGTCGAGAATCTTGGCATGTCCCCGCGTGCTGACAAAAATATTCGCCGGCTTGATATCGCGGTGCACGATCCCCTTGGAGTGGGCAGCGTCCAGCCCATCAGCGACCTCAATCGCCAGACCAAGTAAGGCATCGTTCTCAACCGGCTTTCCCCCGATGCGATGCTTCAAGGTCACACCGTCCAGAAACTCCATGACGATGAACCATCGGCTGTCATGCTGCCCAATCTCATGAATCGTGCAAATGTTGGGATGGTTGAGAGCCGATGCGGCCCGGGCCTCGCGGTGAAAGCGCTCCAGAACCTGCAGGTCCTGGGAAACGTCGTCCGGCAGAAATTTCAGGGCGACGAAGCGGCCGAGCATCGTGTCCTCGGCCTTATAGACCACACCCATACCACCGCCGCCGAGTTTCTCGAGGATGCGGTAGTGCGAGATGGTCTGGCCGAGCATGTCTGGCCGATCAATGAAGAAGGCGCTCCCTTGCGCGACCATATTAGGGGCCAAGCAACGGCAAGTCAACGAATTGCGGCCAATCTTTGTGTGTTTCTCGCTTCTGCGAAATGCTTGCTGACTTGCGGCGGCGGCAAAACGAACCGTGAACGTCTCGCCCAACGGTACCACCTTAAACCCACGCAGTCTGGAGATACTGCCCAAGAGTAGTGGGTCAGTTTGAAATGGTCCACGCGAGATTCCTCGCCCCGCTGGTGAAGGCGCGGGGCTTCGGAATGACGCCTTTCAAGATAAGAGCCAAACTGACCCACTGCGTGCCAAGAAGTGAGTTGACCTGATGCCCAGTTCGGCATAAGATGCGTGTTCCCGCGAAGTGCAGTGATCTCCCCTATAATGCGGGTGCTTCAAGGTCAAGAAGTCTGCACAACCAGGAACGCCGCTTATCATGGCGACTCGAAGACCCGCGTCCGCGGTTCAAGTGGCCGAACTTGCCGCAACCCTACTGGCTCAACCAGAAGTGGCCCCGCGGGCGCGAGTGATCGCCAACCGGGTTGCCGAACTTCTTCCGGACGCAGCAGTCGTGGTTTATGTCATCCCAGACCAAGAGAATCCCGCCTGGACAGCCAAAGCCACGGCAGGCGAGATCACAGTGGGCGAGGTCCCGGACTTTAATGGCGGCACGCTGGGAACAGTCGCCGAGAGCAGGGCGCTACAGGTATTCGAGGGCGCCACCCTGCAGCGCGAAGATTTATCTCACCTGGATATTCGCCGCACAGCCGTGTCTCTTGCCTATGTCCCGCTCCTCGTGGATGAAACTCTGGTCGGCGCTATCGAACTGGTCAGCTACGAGCGGTCCTTTCCGGATACGGTGTTGCAATCGCTGAATGAGATAGCGGAACTCGCCTCGCCAGCCATCGCGGCTGCTCTGAGTTACGAAAACGAACGCAATGTCAGCCTCCAGTCCATCAGCCGTGTAACCCAGATGTATGACCTGGAAAAGGTCTTCAACTCGACGCTCGAAATGGACGAGTTGCTGGAGATGATTGCCAAGAAGTTTGCGGAAGTGATGAACGTACAGGGCATCAACCTGTGGATGGTCAACGGCGATGCCGTGGAGTTGGTGAGCCAGGCGGGATTTGACGCAACGGTTTCATCCGGCGCGGTCCAGAGGACGGGAGACGGGGTTGCGGGCAATGTCTCAGACAGCGGAGAGTCAGTGCTGATTGATGATCCGGATGACGAACGTTTGCAGAAGCGAAATTCGGGCTTTGAAGACGGGTCTGTGTTCTCCCTTCTGGCTGCGCCGCTCATGGAGCACGAACACCTGGTGGGTGTGATGGAAGCGGTAAACCGTCTGGACGGGCAGCCGTTCGATGAAGACGATCAATTCCTGCTGACCACGATCTGCGAGACCGCCAGCAATGCGCTGCACAACGCCAACCTGCTGCAAGCGGAGCGGAAGGTGGAAATCCTGGAGGCGCTGGTCAAGATCAGCGGTGAGATCACATCGACGCTGGATCTGGACCGCGTGTTGCAGGCCGTGGTCAACGAGCCTGCCACCGTAATTCCTTATGAGAGGGCAGCGATCGCACTGGAGCAACGCGGAAGGCTGCTGATCAGGGCGGTGACGGGCGCCGTCAAAATCAATCCCCAGGACCCCGACATCGTGCGTCTTCAGGGCCTGCTCGAATGGGCTTCGCTTTCGAGTAATCCCATCCTGGTGACACAGCACGGGGACGAAGTCGAGGATGAACGCGAAGAGACCAGGGCCAAATTTCAATCCTATTTTGCGCAAACCGGGATGCGCGGGTTTCATTCCCTGCCGCTGTCCGACGACGATGGCCGAGTCGGCATACTTTCCTTCGAGAGCAGCGATCCGGATTTCCTGAACACGGCGCATCTGGAAATGATCAAGGTGCTGGCAGGGCAGGCCACGGTCGCATTGCGCAACGCGTCGCTTTATCGCGAGGTGCCTTTCATCGATCTGCTCGAGCCCATCCTGGCAAGAAAGAAAAAATTCCTGGCCATGAAGAAGGGGCGGAGGATAGTTTTCGTTGCCGGAGCAGCGCTTGCCCTGATTTTTCTCGCGGCTTTTCCGCTGCCTTTGCGGGTGGATGGTCCGGCAACGGTCGCGCCCGCTCACAGTGCGCACGTGCAGCCTGAGGTTGCCGGGGTCGTCCAGCGCGTCAACGTGCGCGAAGGCGATGTCGTCCACCAGGGGACCGTTTTGGCGAAGTTGGATGACTGGCAGTATCGTGCTGAGCTCGCGGCCGCTGAGTCCAAGTATGAAACGGCGGTTTCACAAATGAATCGGGCGCTTGCGTCCAACGATGGGACGGAGGCGGGAATCCAGCAGGTGCAGGCAGATTATTGGGGCACCGAGGTCGCGCGCGCCCGCGAACGTCTGGAGAAAACGGAGTTGCGCGCGCCCATCGAAGGCCGGGTCGCCACCGCTCATATAGAGGACCTGGTGGGGCGGAGCCTGAATCCCGGCGATACCTTTGCAGAGGTGGTGGACACTTCACACGCCAGCGTAGACGTTGCCATCGACGAGCTGGACGTCGGCCTTCTACGTTCTGGCGAGCAGGCTGCGGTGAAACTCGAGGGGTTTCCCACCCGTACCTTCCGCGCGGAAGTCACGGTGGTGAGTCCCAAGGCAGAATTGCAAGGCGACCAGCGGTTTTTCTACGCACGACTCCTCGTGCCCAACGACGATGGCATTATCCGCGCGGGGATGCAAGGTCGCAGCAAGATCTCGACCGGATGGGGTGGGGCGGGATGGGTAATCTTCCGGCGACCCGGCATGTGGCTGTGGTCGAAAGTCTGGTCCTGGTTTGGCTGGTGAAGCGGAGATAACGTTATGAAGCAGCGCATGATTGGCCTGATGGTTTTGGCATTAACTTGCGGGGCGTGCAACCGTTCGACGGAAACGTCTGTGGCCGCGGCTGCCCCGGCGCCTCTAGCGGCAGCTTCGCCTGGGACCGGCGGAACTGCCGACACCTTTGTCGCCTCCGGCCCCGTCGTAGTAGAGAACCAGGTTGATGTCGCGGCCTTGCGAGATGGCGTAGTGGTTTCAATTCTTGCCCAATCTGGCACCCCGGTTCATCAGGGACAAGTGCTGGCAAGGCTGGATGACCGCCAGATTTCCGCCGATCTGGAGGCGGCCGCTGCCCGGGTGCGAGCTCTCGAAGCAAACGTCCAGAACTGGCAAGCGGAAACCAAGGTGCTGCAAGCGGACCGCAGCCGTGCGGAGAAACTCTACGCAGCACAGGTCATCCCTCAGGAAGAACTCGAACACGTGCAATATAAGGAAGAGGCTGACGAGTACGAGGTACAGCGCGAGACTGAGAGCTTAAACAATGCCAAGAACGTCGAGAAGTCACTGGCATTGGAACGAGACAAGACCAACATCACCGCACCTTTCGATGGGATTGTGGCGCGCCGTTATGTGCGCGCTGGTCAGAAAGTCGCAGTGGGCGATCGGCTTTTCTGGGTAACTGCCTTGACTCCGCTGGAGGTGAAGTTTACGCTCCCAGAACGTTTCTTCAGCAAGGTCCACGACGGCGAACAACTAACCGTGAGTTCGGCGGACATTTCTCCCGAAGCCAAGTACACCGCCAGAATAGTGCAGGTCAGCCCGGTGGTTGATCCTTCCAGCGGAACCATCGAGATTCTTGCCCAGGTCGTGGGTACGGCTCCTGGCCTTCGGCCCGGAATGCTCGTAAACATAAGCCTCCGCCAGCCATGAACATCCTTGAAGCTCTCGACGTGGCGCTTCCGGAATTGCCGGCAAAGAGTGGCCGTCGGAGCTATCCCAAACTGGATCCGCAGGTTATATCCAAAGAGCACCTCGAGCATGGAGTGCCGACGGTCCTCGCCAAAATGCCGGGCAGCGACAGCTTCGTTCGGCTGACGCCAGAGCAATGGAGGTTGCTCGAATTGTTCGATGGCGAGCGGTCTTACCAGGATGTGGCGGACCTGACCGAAGAAAGGACCGGCGTAGCGTTTACGGAGGATGATGTGAAAGAATTTGCGTCTTTCCTCCAGGACCAGACCGACCTCTTCTACCGCACGCCCTTGGAGAAAAACATCACCCTAAAGCAGAAAGTGGGTGCCGATCGCCATAAACGCAAACGCTTCGCGGTTTCCGACATCACTGACATTACACTGCACCGCTGGCCGCATGCCGACGACTATCTGACCAAAATCCAACCGCATGTTCAATTCGTCTATACGACCTGGTTCACCGTACTCACTCTTATGTGTTTTGGCGTCATGGCCTGGATGTGGGCTGACAAGTTCGGCGAGATCTGGGACGACAGCTTTCGTTTCTACAACTTCACCCAAAAAGGGCTCTGGGACCTGATCGAATTCTGGTTCTTGTTCGGAGCCATGGCCTTTTTCCACGAGTCCGCCCACGGCATGACGTGCAAACAGTTTGGCGGGAACGTGGAAAAGATGGAATTTCTCCTGATGTTCTTTGCGCCCACGTTCGTCTGCGATGTGACTCAGATCTGGGTAATCGGGGACCGCAAGGCCCGGCTCGCCACCATCATTTCCGGCATCTGGATTGACCTGATCATCTGTTTTCTGGCAACGACAATCTGGTGGGCCACGGCCCCGGGCATGTGGATTCATGACTTTGCCTACAAGGTCATCATGGTGTCCGGGATCGGAGTCACCCTGCTAAACCTGAACCCCCTGATAAAACTCGATGGTTACTATATGTTTTCTGAGCTTATCGGGGAAGCCGACCTGAAGGAACGCACAACAGTTTACGTGTCAGGATGGGTGAAAAAAAACATCTTCGCTTTGCCGGTCGAAGTTGAATATATTCCCAGGCATCGCCGCTTTCTGTACATCCTTTACGCCCTGCTCTCCGGGGTCTACAGCTACTTGCTGATCGTGGTGGTAGTCCTCTTCATTTATAACGTGCTGCGGTCCTTCACGCCGGAGTTTGCCTGGATACCGGGATTGTTGGTCGCTTATCTTATCTTCAAATCGCGCATCCGGAAACTGGTGAGATTTATGAATGACGTTTACCTGGACAAAAAGGATCGGCTGCGAGAGTGGTTCACGACCACGCGTGTTGTGGTCGTTTCCGCCGTCGCGCTGTTGCTGTTGTTCACGCCGCTGTGGCCCGACTTCGTCGAGGGCCGTTTCGTACTGGAGCCCGCACGGCGGGCCGTAGTCCGCGCCGAGGTGTCCGGAGTGGTGACGCAGGTGTTGGCTTCGGAAAACCAGCCAGTGACATCCGGCACAGCGCTCGTGCGACTGCACAACCTGCAGCTCGAGTCTGCGGCAGCTCAAGCAGAGGCCGGCTTTCGCGAGGCATCTGCCCGCGCCACGGACGCCAGCCTGCATTACTCCGATTTTGGCCGTACGGAGCGGGAACGGGAGGGAATGGCTGAGCGGCGCCGGGTGATGGACGATCAACTCGCGCATTTGGAGGTGACGAGTCCGATCGCGGGCATGGTGGTTACACCACGGTTAAGCGATTTGCTGGGAAGCTATGTGAGGGCAGGGACGCAAATCGCCGAGATCGAGGACCTCAGCAGTATGGTGGCGCGAATCTACATCCCGGAATTCGGTATACGCGATGTGCGTATTGGCACCAGCGCCCGACTGCAATTGCAGTCGCGGTTCGTACCCATTTCGGGCACGTTGGCAGCGGTTGCACCTCTCTCCTCGTCCGATCCCAGCCTCATGGAGAAGGCTGAACTGAGCGGCATCGTGCCGCCGCCGTTCTATGTCGGCTCAGTAAATCTCCGAAACGACGGGACCCTTCGAGAAGGTACGACGGGTACAGCCAAGTTGTTTGTTCGCCGTCGCAGCCCAGCCGGAATGATGTGGAGATTCGCTCGCGACCTGGTACAGCGCCGGTTCTGGTAACGAAACTCACAGCATGCTAATCAAAACAAAAGGGCCTGACATGCAGGCCCTTTGTTATTGAACATCTCGATAACGACCACGAAGCTTGGTCGTGCCGGTTAGGCCGATGGGCTTAGGCCGGGCGTACAGCTGGACGCACCGCGGGCCTAACGGCTGGGCGCACTGCCGGCCGAACCGCTGGACGTACCGCGGGTCTGACGGCTGGGCGTACTGCCGGCCGAACCGCTGGACGCACTGCCGGTCTGACGGCCGGACGTACCGCAGGCCGAATCGCTGCACGTACGGCGGGTCTGACGGCCGCGCGTACTGCCGGCGTAACTTGCGGGGACTGAGCCGGCGTGGCCAGGATAGCCTTCTTCACCGCGGTCCGCTGACTGATGAGAGACTTTTTTTGCACTGACATGGGAATCTCCTTTTATTTTTGATTTCTCGATTGCGCCGGCTGAGTTCCTCAGCGCTTACGTCTTTCTCTATAGCAAAGCACATGCCAAACTGGACTCCGATGGGCCGACGGAAAATGGCTCAGTGTTTTCAAATATTTGCGCGCCTGATGAAGATGGCCGAGACTTTCAAATCCGGGCTCGAAAGCGGCACGGGATTAAAACTTCAACCCATTAGGTATTAATATTTAATCCCTAGGACAGAATCGCTGAGTTTTTTAATCCTTGGCGATGCGGTATTTGCGGCACAGGTAGTGCATCTTCTGCTTGTCGATGTGCAGCAGCCGCGCGGCGCCCATCTTGCTGCCTTCGGACCGGCGCAAGGCAGCTTCCAGATACGCGACCTCGATGCGCGCAATTTCCTCGTCGAACTTGACGCCTCCCTCCGGTATGAGCAGCGACTCCTGGGAGGTCGCACTGTTGTATAGAATGCGCTGGGGAAGGTGTTGCACTCGGATCGTCGGCCCGTCCACCATCAGGACCAGCCGTTGGACCAGGTTTTCGAGTTCCCGCACGTTCCCCGGCCAGGGGTCCTCCTCCAGGATTTCTATGACCTCGGGATCGAGGCGTTTGAGGGGGACGCCATTTTGCGCACAGTAGATCCGCAGGAAATGGTCTATCAGCAAAGGAATGTCTCCTGCCCGCTCCCGCAGCGCCGGCAGCGCGATCGGCACCACGTTGATGCGGTAATAGAGGTCTTCGCGAAAACGGCCGGTGTGGACCATCTCTTCCAAATCTTCGTTGGTTGCGGTGATGAGGCGGAAGTCGATTTTCTTGGCAGTATTTCCGCCGATTCGCGTCACTGCCCGGTCCTCCAGAACTCGCAATAGCTTGGATTGCAGGGCCAGGCCCAAGGTGGCGATCTCATCCAGGAAAAGCGTGCCGGTGTGCGCCAGTTCAATGTGGCCTGCGCGGGCCGTCCTGGCGTCGGTGAAGGCGCCCTTTTCGTGCCCGAACAGCTCGCTCTCAATCAGGTTCTCGGGCAAGGCGGCGCAGTTGATACTGACAAACGGCTTCGTGGCGCGGGCGCCAAGCGACACGATCGCCCGTGCGACCAGTTCCTTGCCGGTCCCGCTCTCTCCCCGGATCATCACCGTGCTGGTGCTGTCGGCCACCCGGGTAATCGCTTCATAAACCCGGCGCATGGATTCGCTGGCCCCAATCAGTTCGGCGAAGGATTCCTGTTCCGCTTTGGCGTCTTGCCGGCTGCGGTATTCGATCTCCGCCCACCTCTTTTCTAGAGCCCGGCCCAGGACGATCCCGACTTCCTCGAAGTTGATGGGAGCAACAAAATACTCATCGACGGTGGCGTCCATCGCCTTGTAGCGGAGGCCCTTGCTGCTGGAGCGCGTCAACGCCACGAGCAACAAGTCGGGCACCAAGGAGCGCAACTCGCTCAGGGCGGAAACCCCCTCGTCCGGGCGCTGACCGATGATATCGATATCAAGAAGGACGGCTTCTGGCGGCTGCTTCTTGACCAGTGTGATCAGTTCATCCCAAGTGGGCAGCACGCGAAGATCGTAGCCAGCGGCCAGATAGGCCTCGGCCTCTGGCCGCACCAACTCGTCGGTGGTGACGATGACAATGCTGAAACGGGAAGGCAGAGACTGGTTAGGTGCGCCGCGCATGCTCCTCCTTGGGCCAGAGGAATTATGCCAAATTTCTCGACGTTTGGGGATGAATTTTTCACCCGCCTCTGTCATAGGCCTTGGATGGATGTGAGCGAAAAAAACCTGCTTGCAAAACTCGGGCCCTTCCCGTAACTTTAGCAGCGCCGGCTGGAATTTGGGGTCGGCGCGAACTGTCGCAAGGAGGGCCGGTTGGATATCAGCGTCCGCAAGCGATCGCAAGTACAGTTGATCCATCTTAGGGGACAACTTCGGCTGGGCCAGGCGGTTGACGAATTACGTCAAACCATCGAGGAGTCGCTCGGCAACGGAGATACGCGTTTCGCTATCAACCTGGCTGAAGTGCCCATGGTCGATTCCAGCGGCATCGGGCTGCTGGTGCGTTTCCTGGCCTCCACCAAGCAACGTGGTGGGAACATCAAACTGGTTCAGCCCTCTAAGTTCGCAGTGCAGACTTTGCGGCTGGTGGGCGTTCTCAACCTGTTCGAGGTTTTCGATGATGACGATGCGGCGGTGCAGTCTTTTGCCTGACTCCACCATCCCCTTCGTCGGAAACAACGAGGAAATGAGCCTTCATGCCGGCTGATCCCAGCGCTCAACCCCAAGACGATGAACTGTCCGAGCTCCTGAATCTCCAAATGCCCGCCGAGTCCGCCTCAGTCACCGCCATCACTGATGCCATCTCGGAAGCATTAGTTCGCTTGAAGGTGCCTGAAGAAAAGCAGTTGGAGATAGGACTTGCAGTCCAGGAAGCCCTGGTGAATGCGGTTGTGCACGGATGCAATAACGATCCGTCGAAAGAAATCCAGTGCCGGTTGCAGCGCGATGCGCGGGGTCGGATCGCAATTATCGTCACCGACCCTGGGCCCGGTTTCAGCCCGGAGCTCTTATCAAATCCAAAGCAGGGTGACAACGTATATGCGGACCATGGCCGCGGAGTTTATTTGATCCGCCAGTTGATGGATGAAGTTCACTTTGAGAATGGCGGCAATGAGATCCGAATGTGGAAGTATTGACGGGCGTCGCTGAATCATCCGGTTTCGCAGCGCGTTACTCTCGATTTTCGACCATCAACTCCTGGCTTTCTTCACAAACCCGTCCTCGCTCCACTCTTCCGAGCCCACGCCGTTATGCACAAAAAACAATCCGGTCGGATCGTATTTCTTTTTCACCGACGCCAGCCGAGCGTAATTGCTTCCCCAGTACGCTTGCTGCCAGTTCTCCTGAAAAAAATTGCTCTCCGAAACGTACGCTCCGTCTTCCGGCACGATCGCGCGCAACTCATTTACGCACTTGTGGATCTCTTGCCGAGACTTTCGTCCGGCCTCAACATCCGGCTCATGGCCGCGCACGCCGGGATATCCGCCGCCAGCGTCGCCTACGATAGCCAGGGCAAACGCATTCAGCACTGCGGGGTTCGTCGCTGTATCGCGTGTCGCCTCCATTGCCTCGCGCGGCCCTCCCGCCAGCCCTTTGTTGAAATGCAACTCGATGTCTTTGTGGCGTGAACCGGCAAACAGCGCCTGCGCGAGCCGCCCCCGCGAATCATTTTCGAGCAGAGACGCCGGCATCCACAACGATTCGTATCCGTAAAGAAACCACGCCACTTGCCCCGCGTCTCCCGTCCACCACGCGTTGTTTGAACTCGCTCCCGGCCGCTGGTCCAAATCAAAAACGCCATGATGGTTCTGCTTCATCCACTCCACGTCCCACCAATGCCGAGCCGGCATACTGCCCAGAATCGGTTGTCCCTCGATTGCGTAAGCGGCGGGCGAGCGCGCCACCCAATCCAGAAAGGATTGCCATATCTTTTTTACTTCTTCCGTACTCAAATCGTGGCACACCATCAACAAGTCGAGAACATTGTCGCTCGCAATGCGCGCATGCTCGCCCCAGTGATGGTTGAAAAGATGCTCTCGATAGAAGTCCACGAAGTACCGCAGTAAACGCCGAAAAGCGTCATCCGACGCGGCCTTCACCGTAAGAATCGCTGCGCCCCAAAACTCCGGAAGTTCCCGTACGCGCAGGGTCACTTTGCTCACTGCGCCGAATGTTCCTCCTCCGCCACCCTTCAGCGCCCAAAACAAATCTGGGTTCGTACACGCATTCGCGATGCGCACTTTCCCATCTGCGGTGACTACTTCCGCCTCCAACAATCCCGCCGCCGCCGTTCCATAGTGCTTCGAAAAACTTCCGAAGCCTCCGCTCTGAACCAGGCCCGCCACGCCGACCGTGGTGCAGCCGCCGCCTTGCACATACGCGCCGCCTTTTGTCGTCACCGCGTCGTACGCTTGCATCCAAATCGCACCGGAGCCGAGCGTCACCGCGCGTTGTGGCGCATGCTTGCCCTTGCATCCCTGTGGAACAAATGTTTCATGCACTGCGATGTCGTGCATGCGCCGCGTCCACACAAGCAGTGAATCCGCCGCGTTCGAGGTTCCCTGATAACTGTGCCCGCCGCCCTTCACCACCAGCCGCAAATCATTTTCCCGCGCGAAGTTCACTGCCGCCGCGATGTGATTTGCATTGCTTGCCGCCACGACGTAAACGCTGGGTTTGCTCACCCACGCGTCCACCCATCCCAACGTTTGCGTCAAGCCAGGCTGGTCTCCGATGTAATAGGGATTGTGAATATTGTTGATCAGACTCTGGCAGCCTGCGCTTCCCGTATCTTTGACACAGGCCTCGATCGGAAATTCCACCGGAATCAAATTTCCGTCGACCTCATCATTCAACCGCTTCCACGCTGCCTGCGGAGGCCAATTCGCATCCGACGGCCGCCGCCGAATCCCCGCAGCAACGCGCGTCGCATTGCGCAGTTCCCCAGTTCCCGCATCGCGCGCAGGACTCTTTGCGGCTCCCCATAGCTCGCGCGCCCACAGCGGACCCAGCGCTGCCATTCCTGATCGTTTTAAGAATGTTCTTCTGTCCATTGAACTAGGAGTTTTGCCACGGCTTCCAGCTACACCGCTGAACCGTTATCGGCAGCTTCTTATATTAAAGGATTCTTCTCCATCCGCGAGACGCACGTGGTTGGGGAGTCAGTGGCTTAGAAAAAGAAATGGCTCCTCAGGTAGGACGCTTCTGTCTAGACACCCCAATTTTCTCGGTGATGAAGGTAAAACAGTTAGCTCGACGGAAGCAAGGACAAAAGCGGTTTTCGCACAATTATTGGGCTTTTTGGGCACTCGATTTTTATTAGAAAGTCGCGAGAACATTAGAAAATATTAGAACGCCGTGAGCACGCACTCTGTCTCAGGGTCTCCCACGTTGCGGGTTGCAATGATCCCTACTCCTCGTCTGCTTTCTTCCTTCTTACTTAAAAACTTGAGATTTGTATCTGCTGCAATCAAAGCTGGTTCCGTCACCTGACCCCCACCCTCATCGCCCATGACCACCCCCGTCATACCCTCATGACCACCCCCATCATCGTCGATGATCCCCCCAGTCATGCTCGGATGATCCCTCCGGTCATCAGGGTGTCTCGGATACCGCGCGTTGAAGTGCTTGAGTCTTTGGAAGTTGTTGAACCGCTCGAAATGGACAAATCTTTCCCCCTGTACTTCGTAGTAAGAGGCGAGTCCAACAGCTACGAGTCGGTCGAGCCAAAATTGGATCGTGCGGTTATTCCATTTTTTCTTGAGTGGAAAACAGGCTTTCCGAACCAACTTCGGATCAGCAGGATGGTTCCCATAGTCGTCCAGATGCGTAAGCAGGCGAGTGTACAGGCGCTCCTCTTCGGCACTCAGCTTGTCGATTTTCTCCGACTCGCAGATTCGGTCGTGCAACATCCTCTTGCCGCCCATCACATCAGCCCCTCGTCGATCACGTCGTTCTCGTCTGGACTGTCCCAAGCAGGCAGGTCATCTTCGTCGGCTACAGGAGGAGTGTCGCTCCCAGAAGGCCCGTTGAAAGTGCAAACGTACCCGGAGTTGGCATCGATTTTCAGGAGCGCCAGCGCGGGCTTCTTTCCCTTGCGAACTTTGATCGTCTGCATCTCCAACTCATTCCGATCCTTCATGTCGCCATCCGACCAGACGGAAAAGATGTAATCCATGTCGTGCTGGTACTCAGAAAAGTTCGAGATAGAGTTGAGGTCGTATCGCGTACCGCTTTCCTCGGCAGCGTTTGCCGCCTTGTTGCCTTGGCGATTGACCTGCATCGGCGAGATCAGCACCAATCCCCGATTCTCATCGAATGAGCGGGTCAGGCTTTGTGCCTTGTGGATGGTGTTTTTGATTTCCTGATCGCGGAACCGTGAATCGCCCGCAACGTCAAGCCTCGCGATGTAGTCGATCACCAGCACGTCGTAGCGGTTCTCCTTGTGGTTGGTTTCGAGATGGGCGACGATGCTCTCCCAGTCGCGGAACTGCTGGACATCGAGCAGACCCGGAAGATTGCGGCGGCCACGAATGTCGATCAGGATTCGTGACATGTTGACGCTATCCCGCTGAGTGACCTTCTTGCCCGATTCTGGGTCGCTGGCTAACTCCCAGTCGGTGATCGGCGGAAGGCGGAAGTCATAGTCATCGTGCGATGAGTGCAGGAACGCCATGAATTCCCAGATTTCTGTGGGGTCATGCTCAAGAGAAACGTAGAGCACATTGTGCCCACCGCAAAGGATGTTGTAGACAATCGTGTTCAGGATGGTGGTCTTGCCATCGCCCGACATTCCTAAAATGCCAACAAAGCGGAGGTTCTTTTTCCCAATGATGATGTTGTTATCGACGTGCGGGAAACCGATCTTGATGCGGCCACTGGTGTCCTGCGGCTGAAGCTTTTCGTCCAATGCATCGGCGATGTCCTCGGCGTGCTCGTGGAGAATTCCTGCTGGGGCCGAAGCTTCTGACTTCAAATCCCCCGCCATGAGCTTGTAGAAAACAGTTTTGGCGTCGTCGCACCCGCTGGGGTCTTTGAACTTCCCCACTTTCTTTGTGGGGCCTGCCAGCACTATTCCTTCCAAGTAGTTGGCAGCGAACAGGAAATACTGTATTCGAGCGTCCTTGACCACGCGATCAATGAGGATATTTACATCGGTTATGGCTTTTCGCCGTGTCTCGTCTATATCGTTCAAATCTTTCAGTGCCGCACGGATCGTCTCGGACCACTCCATGCGAAGCGCATGGTCCTCAGAGGTTTTTGCAAACTCATCGATTGCTTTTTTGTTCGGCGGGCACTGCCCGTTCTGTTCGTCGTAAGCCAAGATGACATCGAGGATTTTGTAATACTCGCTGTCTTCCCGCTTCAGACAGTTTGCAGCCCACTTTAAGTCGTTGCGACGTTTGGAAATCGCTTCGTGGTGATCGTCTCCCTGAAGAAGCCGGTACACTAATACATCGATCATTGTTGTTCCCCTTCGACGTGAAGCCCGTTTTGCTCTTCAATCCAGACCGCGAGTGCGTGCGGATCAAACCGCCAGCGTGATCCGACTTTGAACGCCGGGACTTTTTGCTCGTTGGCGTAGCGGACGATTGTGTCGGGATCGAGATTCAGCAGGTCTGCAACCTCCCGAACCTTCATCGCCTGCCTGCGTGTGCGTAACTGCTCGATGACGCTTGAGATGCTCATGAAAACCTCCTAATGCCGCTCGTGTCTTGCATTCCTGCGGCAGCCCTTCAAAACCGCTTTTGGTAGTTAGTTTTTTGGTTCATTGTCGATTGCGGATTTCTTCGGGGCAGGTTCGCGGCGGTCCGACTTGAAAGAAACATGAGACCGTTGGCGATGCTGAATCACTCGCGGATCAGAACCTAGCAGGGTTGCCAGTTCGTGACGGCGACCTGAGGACGCCACAGAACTTGCGGCAGGTCCTTTGGCGCGAGCGACTCGGCCTCATCAGTTCACGCTGGATACGTTCCCTGATCCTGAATCTTGCTGAAGCTCCTTAATCCCTTCGACTGTTGCTGTGCCCATTCCTGTTTCACCTGCTTCAATCGACTGTGAATTCGCCAGAACAGAGGCGGGAATAGAGGCTTCTTTCACACGGTTCATTGGATTCCATTTCTCTTTCCAGCCGTGGACGGAGCACGATCTTGCGCTATTGTGACTCAAGCAATACCCACAGCCCACACTCTTGCCGTAGTTGTGCTTCTCCCCTGCTTTCATCTTTGCCCATCCTTTCACTTTCTCGCCGTCGCGACCGACTGGTGTCGGCGGTGGAGTCCACGGCTGAGATAATTCATCCAGACTGACCTTACACTCACCAATCCATTTGCCATTCTTGCGGATGTAGGCGATCTTTGCCTGCTCTTGATGTCGTTTCATCTGCTCTGCCTGTTCTTTTTTCCATTGCTCACGTCCTGTCCAAGCGTGTCTGATTGCAGCGGCGTAAGCGGCGAAGTCTCGGGAGATAGTTTCCAGATGGATGATGCAGCAATCGAGCATCCCCTTGTCATACGGCTCAAGGTCAGCGCCATTGGTATCTGAGAGAACGCCTGTAACCGTGTCTAAGCGCTCCACAAGCACATGCTCCACTCCGTCAGACAACGAGGGCACGAGAGCATTCAGGCGTTTGAACAGGTCCTCGTAGACCGACGGCTCTGGCTTTGGCTCCTCGCCGAGTTCTCCACGGCGTTCCTTCAGCCGCCGTTGGACGGTCCTAAGCGAGTAATCGAGCGCACACCGCTTCTCGAAATTCTTGAACCAGCCACTCCATGTTGGTAGTCCAAGGGTGTTCATGAGCTTGCGGTAGCGACCGCGCTCAGAAAGCATGGCCTGCATCTGTTCGAGGTAGGGAATGACTTCCTCGAACGACCGCTTGGCGTCGGACGCTTTGGACGTGAAGATGTCCAGCTTAGCGGTGATCTTCGCATTGAGATCGAGGAACTCCTGCTGGATTTCCCCCGCCAACAACTCGGGACTCTTGTCCACAGTCCATTTAGCCAAGGCATTCGCATGTTCCTTGGCAGCAGCTTGTTGCTCTGTCCTCGCTTTACGGCGTTCCGCCGTAGCCGCGATACCCTCCGCACGCTTCGCGGCCTGCTCTGGCGTGAGCGGCTCTTCTTCTTTTTGTTTCTTTGACATGTTTTCTTACCTCCACTTGGGTAATACTGACCGGGTTGGCAAAAGAGAGGTTAGAACTTAATTTTTTTTTGGGGCTGCCTTATTCTGCGTGCGGGTCACCCCCGCATGGGACCGGATGGACCGTGAGACTGCCCCCCTGCCAATATCAACTCGCGACATTTGTCGCGAGTCCAACCTGAGACCGGGCCAGTCACGGGTCTGGATCAGAACGGCGTGCTCGGCAAGGCGGCGCGTTTTCGAAGCAGATTGGCATGAACCCGGCCATAGAGGCGCGGTTCTTGCTCAAGCCACTCCTTGGGTGGAGGCGAGGGCAGGTGCGCGTGGTCCTCTAGAGACGCGAAACAGGGACCGAATGGGGAAATGCTCTTTACGCAGCCTTCGCCCAGACGAGCGTCACCTTCTCGGCACGCTTGTCTTGATCGAGTGCACGCAAGTAACGTTCGATGCTCTTCAGGTCAGCGTGCCCCATCTGGTCGCGAAGAGATGCTATGTCCATGCCGTTCCGCAGACAGTGAGTTGCGTAGGTCGCCCGGAAGCGGTGAAGCCAAAAATCGTCCTGATTCATCCCAGTCCTACTCGCAATCCGCTTGCACATGATGAGCAGTTTTTCGTTTGGGGTGCCGTTCCGGGTCGGGAGAACTAGGTCGCAGCCCGCCATCGGCTTCACCTTGCGAAGCTCCTCAACAAGCTCAGGCGGGATGTAAACGTCCCTGCACTGATAAGCCTTGGGCATAAAGTCGTATTTTGGATTCTCGTCGATGCGGATCACGCCCCGATCAAGGTGCAGGCGGTCGAATGTGAGGAAGACAAGCTCGGACTCCCGCAGGCCCGCCATCAGGAAAGTCTTGAAGATCACCCGCTGGCGAGGGTTGCAGGCGACGAAGAACCTCTCCAGTTGCTCCTCTGAGTAGACAAGCACGGGTGGGTTCTTCGTGTACTTCGGGGCGTCTACGTTTGTGGCGACCGCTATTCCTCGGGCCTTCAAGAACTGGTTTACGCGAATGAACTTGGTGTTCGCCGTGCGACGAGATTTTGTAGGGCTTTGCTCATAAGCCCAGCCTGCGTAGTTGAGCAGGTCAAGCTTGGTGATCTTTGACAAACCCTTCTTGCCACGCCGCTCACAGTACGCTTGGAACTCTTGCAAGATTTGCTTGCAAGCGGCGTAGGTTGTGGGGCGTTTGCTCCCGTTGCGGACCCGAGCCTCAAGCTCTGCGAGATACTCCGAAACTGCCTCTTCTATCGTACCCGTGGTCTGCGTTTTCGTAGGTCGCTCGACGATGCCGTGCTGCATCGCCTTGAAGAGTGCCCGCTGACGCTCCGCAGCGGCAACGGCATCCGCAGGCTTATGTCCGCATTTCCGCCACGTCAGCCTCGGGTTGTAAAAGCAGATGCAGTAGGTGCCTTCCGTGTGACGCTCTTCGAGCCCGTGAACGATCACCATGTCGGAGACGATCTTTTCCTTGGCGTCGAACACTGGGCGGCAATACCGCCACTTTCCATCCGCCAGACGCACGTGCTTCCAAATGCTGACCCTTCTGTTCACTCGCATCGACCTCTCCCCTCTAATACTGGATTTTGAGAGAATCGGGGCGAAACATTAGAAAGAACATTAGAAAGGAACGTCGCAGCCCTGCGGAGTCAGTAGCTTAGAAAAGAAATGGCTCCTCAGGTAGGACTCGAACCTACAACCCTCCGGTTAACAGCCGGATGCTCTGCCATTGAGCTACTGAGGAGTGTCGCGGGCACGGCTCGGCAGCCACGCTTGCAACTGACAAGGTCATCATATCATTTTGCATTTCAGTGTGAAAACGCGCCGCCACATCTCCAATGCGCGGAGTTGAGATGGCTGTCTCACTCAGGCGGAACTCACTTGTGGCAATTGGCGATAATGTCGTTTGCGATTGTAGTAGCGCCATCCAGGACACTCGGGATCATGTGCGGGGCATCGGCCACGCAGGTGTAAGCGCTGGTGCCAGGCCCGTTCTTGGCGGTGATCTGGGTCAGCCATTCCTGCGCCAGCGCAACTCCCGTTGTGGTGTCCTGCCCGCCAAACACAAAGTGGACGTAGGTGTTGGGATAGCTGAGCACGGGACTCGACCCCATAATGCTGTCGTTCAGGAATGTCTGAGTATCTGGACTGGTATGAGTCGTCTCAGCGCTGGAACATTCGTTGCCCAGCGGATTGTAGGCGGGGTCAATGAACATCTGGGCATCGCCGGCAAAGCATTCGGTGATGGGCGCGGACACACAAGGGGTTTGCACCGCGGGAGAATTGCACAAGCAGCCTTTATCAATGCGGGTATAGGGCGGACCGGAGGTTTGTTCCAGCATGTCAAACATGGAATCCTCGCCAAAGTGGGCTACGGCGTAGGCTGCAGCGCCCGCGCCTCCACTGTTTCCGGTGGCGCAGAATGCAGTGTTGGCGGGAGTGACCGTGGCCGTGTCATGCAGCCATTTCGCCACCGTCGCCCAGCGACACGCCAAGTGCAGCGGACCACCCGGGCCAGTGAGCCAACCGGCAAACGTGCCGCCTTGCGGGAAGCCGCTCGGAGTCTCCCAGAAGTTGAGTTGCGCCGCGGTAAAACCCGCGCTCAGCAACGTCTGAATTGCGGTTGCGCCGTATGTGAACTGCTGGTCATACCATTCCGGTCCTCCGCCTCCTCCCGTGGTGAAAAGGACAGTGCCCTTTGACGTGCCGGAAGGAAAATTCACCTTGACGCCCAATGCTTCATCCGCTACGTCGGGGCAGGCAACGGTAACGTCATAGCAGGTGCCGTTAGTCACACCCTTGTCGGCGCCATTTTCGCTCGAGCAGTTCACCAGGTTTGCGGCAGTCACGCTGCCCAGCGTTAAGGCACCGGAAGTAGGCGGAGTGGTGGGAGGCATCGTGCTCGATGACATGGCTCCTCCCCCGCATCCGGCCGCGACCACCAGCAACATGGCAGCCGACAAACCAAAGGCTATGAGAGTAAGTCGTGCGGAGATGGTCATTGCACTTGCCTCCATATGATGGGTTAGAACCAGAAGATCGGTTCGGGACCCAAATCGGTTTATGAGGACCTCTTGCAACTGCTTCGGCCCTGAGGAACGTGATGGTGAGGAAGAATGCCTTTCGTGGCAATCCCTGCCAGGCTCGGGGGAACCCTGTGGTCCACTTAACCCAAGAACCGAAAGGAAGTTTCCTTGGATGCACAATTTTGTCTATGGTTTTCCCGCCGCTGGCTTGTAAGTGAGCAATATTGTTGTCCTCGTTCAGCTTGGCGAGCCTGCCCCCGCTCCGCTAGAATTGTGTAATAGTCCTGTTATCCCCCGTATGTCTCTGACCAAAGCGCAGGCACTCGACTTATATCGCTCCGACGACCTGATCGGCATTGGCATGGAGGCCAACGTGGTGCGCCGCAATCTACACCCCGAGGGTGTGGTGACCTACATCATTGACCGCAATATTAACTACACCAATTACTGCACCGAGTACTGCACGTTTTGCGCGTTCTATCGGCCGCTGAAGGGGCCGAAAGCGAAAGAAGGATACATCCTCGATTTCGACACGATTTACGACAAGATCCGCGAAACCGTCGAGCTGGGCGGCACCGGCGTGCTCATGCAGGGCGGACTGCATCCCGATCTCAAGATCGATTGGCATGAGCAGATGCTGCGCGGCATCAAGCAGCGTTTCCCCAGGGTGCATCTGCACTGCTACTCAGCTTCAGAAATTATTGCCATCGCCGAATACAGCAGCTTGAGCATTCGCGACACCATCTCGCGCCTGCGCGATGCCGGGCTTGATTCCATCCCCGGAGGCGGCGCGGAAATTCTCGATGACGAGGTGCGCTACAAAATTGCCCGCCTCAAATGCCTGACCGACGACTGGCTCAACGTCCATCGCACCGCGCACCAGCTTGGCATGAGAACCACCGCGACCATGATGTTTGGGGTCGGCGAGAACTACGAACATCGCGTCAATCATTTTCAGCGGCTCTACGATTTGCAGGAGGAAACCGGCGGGTTCACTGCATTCATTCCCTGGACATTCCAGCCTGCCAACACCGCGCTCGGCGGACGCCACTGGGACGAAGCTACTGCGGTCGAGTATTTGAAGAATCTGGCCATCTCGCGGCTCTATCTCTCGAATTTCCTGAATGTGCAATCAAGCTGGGTGACGCAAGGATTGAAAGTTTGCCAGCTCGGCCTGCAATTCGGCGGCAACGACGTCGGTTCGGTCATGCTGGAAGAAAATGTGGTGCGCGCCGCCGGAGTGACCAATTGCACCACCGAAGAAGAGCTGCGCCGCATCATCCGCGATGCCGGCTTCAAGCCGGTGCAGCGCGACACGCTGTACCGGACGTATTTCCTGAATTGAGACCAAAGAAAAAGCGGCTATTTCGTCAATAGCCGCCTCAGCGCTCCGTCAAAGTCAATTCAATTGTCGCCCGTCAGGATAATAGAAATCAAGTTACTTTTGCAGGAAGGGCGACTCTCCGCCAAGCGCCCTCCTAATATTAGAACGCCCTCTCGATTGAACGTAAAGGCGTGGACCCGGCGGGACTCGAACCCGCGCCTGCGGCTTTGACGGAGCGCTGTGCTGCCATTACACCACGGGCCCATGGAGGTGAACCTAGCGCGTCCATGAACATGAAGTCACGTTCATTCCGCACATTTTTGCCATGAATTCCTGAAATGGGACTTCCAAGCAGCTGCGGTTCGGCGGTGACGATGTCGGCTCGGTGATGCTGGGGGAAAACATGGTGCGCGCCGCCGGGGTGACGAGTTGCACCACCGAAGAAGAGCTGCGCCGCATCATCCGCAGGCAGGGTTCAAGCCGGTGCCGCGTGACCGGTTGTACCGGACGTTTTCTGAATTGAGCCAGCGGACAAGAGGCGGCTTGCTTTCCGCCGCGCACGGTCTTGCATGTCACGCCTCAAGTTTCATGGGCTATAATTGCCCGCACGCATGGCCCTTACCTCTGGCACTAAGCTCGGCCCCTATGAAATTCAATCCCCGCTGGGCGCGGGTGGCATGGGAGAGGTTTACCGTGCCCGCGACACGCGCCTCGATCGCATCGTCGCCATCAAGATCATTCCCGCCCAATTCCAGGCAGATCAAGATCTGAAGACGCGTTTCGAGCGCGAGGCGCGAGTCATTTCCTCGCTGCAGCATCCCCACATCTGCATGCTCTTCGACGTCGGCCACCAGGACGGCACCGACTTCCTCGTCATGGAGTATCTCGAAGGCGAGACCCTCGCGGCCCGGTTGCAGAAAGGCCCGCTGCCTCTCGACCAGGTGCTGACGGTTGCCATAGAGATTGCCGATGCGCTCGATAAAGCGCACCGGCACGGCATCATTCACCGCGACCTGAAGCCCGGAAACATCATGCTGACCAAGTCGGGCGCGAAGTTGATGGATTTCGGCCTGGCCAAAGCGCGGGCTGGTACCGCAACGATCGGCGTGGCATCGAACCGCGGACAGCTCACTCCCTCCACGCCGACCATGAACGTTGCCTCACTGACGTCGCCGGTGGCGCCGCTCACCCAGAAAGGCTCGATTGTCGGAACGTTTCAGTACATGGCTCCGGAAGTATTGCAAGGCGCCGAAGCAGACGCCCGCTCAGATAATTTCAGCTTCGGTTGCGTGCTTTATGAGATGACAACCGGGAGACGGGCTTTTGACGGCAAGTCTCAGGTTGGGGTGCTGGCGGCGATTCTGGAGAAGGAGCCTGAACCCATCAGCGTGAGCCAGCCGTTGACGCCGCCTGCGCTCGATAGACTCATCCGCACCTGTCTTGAGAAGGACCCCGATCAGCGCTGGCAATCGGCCCACGATCTGAAAGTTCAGTTGGAAGCCATCTCCGAAATGGGGAGCAAGGCAGGCGTTCCGGCCGCAGTTATCGGCTCACGCCGGCAGTCTAAACGCCTCCTCGCGGCTCTCGCTGCTGTCGGATGGGTGCTGGCCCTCACCGGAATAGTTGGGGCGCTTTACTACTCCCGTCGCGCGGCAGAAGAGCGGCAGCCGATGAAAGCGGAGATCGAGTTGCCGGGTGGGACGGAAATGTCTTTTGGTGGATACGGTGGGGTCGCCGTCTCTCCCGACGGTCACAAGCTCGCATTCCCGGCACAGACCACGAACATCACGATACTCTGGATCCGCGATTTGGAGACGGGCAAGGCATGGTCGGTTCCAGGCACAGAAGACGCGGCATTCCCGTTCTGGTCGCCCGACAACCGTCTGGTTGGATTCTTTGCCAAGGGAAAATTGCGGACCGTAGCCGCCTCCGGTGGCCCGGTGCAGATCATCTGCGATGCCCCGGCTGGCCGCGGCGGAAGCTGGAGCCAGACGGGCGTGATCCTATTCACGCCAAACATTGAAGAGCCTCTGTACAAGGTTGCTGAGGCTGGCGGAGTGCCGGTGGCCGTCACCAAGCTGGGACAAGGCTTTAGTCACCGTAATCCGCTGTTCCTGGCCGATGGCAAACACTTCCTCTTCACCCAGCACATAGTCGGGGCTGAAAGCGGCGATCTCTATGGCGGGTCTCTGGATGGCGGCGACCTGAAGTTGGTGGTCGAGCGCGCATCCAACGCCAGCTATGTTCAAGGCTACGTTCTCTATCTGAAAGACCGGAATCTGCTGGCGCAGCACTTCGATCCTGGCTCCCTGACGGTGGCAGGGAATCCCACACCGGTGGTGGAGAACGTCGAATACTGGGGCCCGAAAGACTTGGGGAACTTCTCCACTTCTCCCAACGGCACGCTGGTGTACCGCACCGCGGGATCCAGCCAATCCCGCTTCGCCTGGCTCAAGCTTCCGGGAAAAGAAACAGAAGAATTTGGAGATCCCATCACCGGCATCGACATAACACCCGGCGGCCAGGCGGCGATCAAAGGTTCGACGGACGGCAAGAAAATCTCGTTTGTGAAACGCGACCCAAGCTCGCCGGATTCAGAACTCTGGGTGCTTGAGCTCGATCACAAGACCCTGACTCGCCAGACCGCCAATTCCCACGGAGCGATTTATGCAACATTTTCTCCCGACGGAAGCAAGATTGCGACGACGACTACCGGCGGAGGGGTGAACACCCTGACCATCAAATCCTTGTCCACCGGCATGGCAGAAAAAGTGGACGTCGGCGCCAACGGCCTGTTGTATATCAATTCCTGGACGCCGGATGGGAAGTACCTGATCTTGATGAATCAGGATCCTAAGACTCTGCTCGATCTATACGCCCTACCAGTCGCCGGCGGAAAAGCGATTCCCCTGCTCACACAGGCTTACAGCGAATACGGAGGCGAGGTTTCACCCAACGGGAAGTGGCTGGCTTACTTCTCAAACGAATCCGGCCGCCCAGAATTGTATGTGACCGACTTTCCCGGAATCCATTCCAAGTTTCAGGTCTCCTCTGACGGAGCCTACTGGCACTCCTGGAGCCACGATGGCAAGCACCTGTACTTCGCCAACGGCAACAAGTTGCTAGCTTCGGAAATCCGTAACCCTGACACCATGGAGTTCAGCAATATGGAAACGGTCACCACCCTGGACGGGGTCCAACCGGTGGGTTTTGGTCCCGATGGCCGGTTGCTGGTGCTGAAACCGGTTAGTGGCGGGCGGATTGAGCCTTTGCACATCGTGCTACATTTCCCAGAATCGATCGAGAAGTGACCTGTTCTCGCCAGGCACGGTACAATAATCGTTTCGGGCCATCTGGTTCTAAGGTCACTGGACGCCTGCTCCCTATCCGCATGTCTGTTTCACTGCATTGGTTGGCGGTCACCGCTGCTCCCAAGGGCATCGGTTCCTACATTCGCCAACATTTTCTCGACAAGACTTTTCAGGGTCTTTATCACGCCAACGCCTTCGACATGGCGCTGCTGATTCCTTATTTCTTTGTGCTGATTCTGCTGGCCGGTTACGGCGCGCACCGCTACATGCTGGTTTATCTCTATTACAAAAACAAGAAGAACCGCACCATCGAGCCTGCGGCCCGCTTCGCTGATCTGCCGCGCATCACGGTTCAGCTTCCCATCTTCAACGAACAATTCGTGATTGAGCGGCTGCTCGAAGCCATCACCAAACTCGACTATCCCCTCGACAAGCTCGACGTTCAGGTGCTCGATGACTCGACCGACGAGACTGTGGCCGTAGCTCGCGGCCTGGTTGAGCATTATGCGCGTCAGGGATACCCCATCACCTATCACCACCGCCTCAACCGCGAAGGCTACAAGGCCGGCGCGTTGGCCGAGGGCCTCAGAACGGCCAAGGGCGAATTCGTCGCCATCTTTGACGCCGATTTCGTCCCTCCGGCGGATTTTTTGTTGCGCACCGTTCACCATTTCACCGATCCGAAGATAGGCATGGTGCAAACCCGCTGGACTCATATCAACCGCAATTACTCGTTTCTCACCGAAGTCGAAGCCATCCTGCTCGATGGCCACTTCGTGCTGGAGCATTCCGGCCGCGCTCGCAGCAACGTATTTTTCAATTTCAATGGCACCGCCGGATTGTGGCGACGGCAAGCCATCGAGGACGCTGGTGGCTGGCAGCACGACACGCTCACCGAAGACACCGATCTTTCCTACCGCGCCCAGCTCGTAGGATGGAAATTCATCTACCTGCAGGATGTAGAGTGTCCTGCCGAACTGCCGGTGGAAATGACCGCCTTCAAGACTCAGCAGGCGCGCTGGGCCAAGGGGTTGATCCAGACCAGCAAGAAGATTTTGCCCAAGGTGCTCAGGAGCAATGAATCATTCCACGTCAAGCTCGAAGCCTGGTATCATCTGACCGCAAATCTCAGCTACCCGTTGATGATCGTGCTTTCCGTGCTGCTGCTGCCCGCCATGATCATCCGCTTCTACCAGGGATGGTTCCAGATGCTTTATATAGATTTACCGCTGTTCATCGCGTCCACGTTTTCCATTTCAAGTTTTTATCTGGTTTCGCAGCGGGAGCTGTTCCCCAGGCACTGGTATCGTGCGCTTCTTTATCTTCCCTTTCTCATGGCCCTCGGCATCGGCTTGACTATCACCAACACCCGCGCCGTTCTGGAGGCCCTGTTCGACAAGCAAACCGCCTTCGCGCGAACACCGAAGTATCATGTGGAATCGAAGAAAGACAAAGTCCGCGGCGACACCTACCGCAAGCGCCTCGGCTGGGTTCCGTGGCTGGAATTGCTGATCGGCTGCTACTTCGCCGCCACCATTTATTATGCCGTGGACAATGAGAACTACCTCACCGTGCCGTTTCTCGTCCTCTTCGTGTTGGGCTACTGGTACACGGGCCTCATGTCTTTGCTGCAAGGGCGTTTCACCGGTCTTTCTCTCAGCGCCGAGAGCCACACCAAGCCTTTCCCCGTGGGCGTGTAGGTGCAATCCGGTCAGGTCACAGCACATCAGGGTTTGATATGCTAGACCATCGTGCGGATGATCTGGTGGTTTGTCATTCTTGCCCTCAGCGCCGGAGCGGTGTTGTGGGTGGGTATCGCAGCGTATCTGCGGGTGAGGCTCCACTTGAAGCATCCGGGTACTGCGGCAAAAAGCAGCGTAAAAAAAGAAGCGGACAGCCTATAACTGAAAACTGACACCGGGGAGACGATACATGTCGAAACCAGCGACTCAGGTCCTTAATGCTAACCACCGTGCCTACGAAGCTGCCCGGCAGGTTGCAATCGTCGTGGGCGCGAGCCTGTTTGTAGCCCTTTGCGCCCGCGTGACATTACCGCTGCCCTTTACCCCCGTTCCCTTAACCCTGCAAAACTTCGGCGTGTTGATGGTAGGGCTTGCATTAGGTAGCCGCCGTGGTTTCGCGGCTCTGGCGCTTTATCTCGCCGAAGGAATCATGGGAATGCCCGTCTTCAGTTCAGCCGGGCCAGGTGGCCTGGCGCAATTGCTAGGGCCAACCGGCGGCTTTCTGTTGGCCTATCCCTTTGTCGCCGGACTCGCAGGCTGGATCTTCGAGCGCGGCAAGCAGACCTTTGCCTGTGCGGCTGCTGCCGGTGTGCTCGGCGAGATTTTGTTGTTCGCGAGTGGCTTGTCTTGGCTCGCTCTGCTTACGCATTCTTTCTCGCAAGCCGTGCGCTGGGGACTTTACTGGTTCGTGTTCGCCGAAGTAATTAAGATCATGCTGGCGGCCGCTTTCGCCAGTGGCTGGCACCGCGTTCAAAAGGTGCTGCCATGAGTTCGAGCACGCTTCCCGATCAACCATTGCAATTTCCGAGGAAAGAAAGTAAGTCTTCCATGTCCAGCCGTCCTTCTGGCCAACTTCGAGATATCACGGTTGCTCACAGTCCCGACTCCGATGACGCCTTCATGTTCTATGGCCTGGCTACCAACAAAGTCCGCGTGCCCGGCCTGCGCTTTGTGCATACGCTGTGCGACATTGAAACCCTGAACCGGAAGGCGATGGAAGGAATTTACGATGTCACTGCGATCTCTTTTCACGCTTATCCTTATGTTCAAGATCACTATGCTCTTCTCTCCAGCGGCGGCAGCGTAGGCGATGCCTACGGCCCCATGATTGTGGCCAATCGCGCCTACTCCATCAGCGAAATAAAACGCAAGCGTATCGCCGTGCCCGGCACATTGACGACTGCCTATTTAGTCCTGCGGCTTTTTGCTCCCGGGATCGAAACCGACATCGTCCCTTTCGACCAGATCATTCCGCAGGTTCTGGAGGGCAAGCATGAAGCCGGCCTCATCATCCACGAAGGGCAGTTGACCTACGACAAATCAGGATTGCATCGCATCGTGGACCTGGGCAAGTGGTGGCACAAGGTCACCGGCCTGCCGCTGCCGTTGGGAGGCAATGCCATTCGCCGCAGCCTTGGGCCGGAGGTGATGTCCAGTGTGGCTTCGGCGATCAAAGAGAGCATTCAGTATGCCCTCGACCATCGCGACGAAGCGCTGGCCTACGCCATGCAATTCGCCCGCGATCTCGACACCCAACTGGCTGACAGGTTTGTCGGAATGTACGTGAACGAGCGCACTCTCGACTACGGGTCAGATGGCCGCGAAGCCGTGCGCCGCCTGCTCGATATGGGACACAAGGCCGGGATTATTCCGAACGAAGCCCGGGTGGATTTTGCAGCCTGAGGGGCCGAAGCGGTGTGGTTAGAGGTTAGAAGTTAAAAGCTAAGAGTTAAAAGCTAGAAGCTAGGAGCTAATAGCTAAAAGCTGAATTTCGGCACAATATCCACCGGCACACTGGAAGCAGCTTTCAACGACTCTTCAAGTTCCTCGGGCATCACATCGTACTTGTCGAACCATTTCTCCGCGCGCCCGCGGTCTCCAGTGGCTTCGATTTCCAGGAGTTCTTTTGCGAGATGATTCAGCGCGTCTGGCATTTTCGCGAAATCGATAGCATATCTTCCCGACGGTTCGCGCGTGATGGCGCCACGCTCCGACAGGAAATTGAACTCCATCATCTCAGCCTGACCATGAGCTTCGGCCACGCCGAAGCGGACCGTGCGAAAAATTCCAGCGATATACGAAGCGTAATACTCTTCGAGCTTGCTCTTGGACAGAACATCGTGATCCACCAGCCACTTCAGTCCGAACATGCCAACCACATCCGCCTTAGCTTCTTCCAAACCGCTGTAGGCCGGCCCGATCGCTTCTCGAATATCAACCTTGCCTGACGCGGTGCGGGCGAACGCCGGCCCGAGTCCATGCGCCATCTCATGCATGATCGTGTCCAGCAAATATCCTTCGCCGGACGCCTTTGCCGCCTGTGCCGGAAGCATTAAATGCTTGGCGACCGGCAAAATTACGTAATTCACACGCGCATCCATGAAGTTCTTGAAAAATATTTTCTTGCTCCCTTTCAGCTCATGCACTCGCGGGTCGTTCGGCAGATTATCGGCGACAGCCTGGTAGCCGTGGTTCAGATCTCCCGCGCGAAACGGGGCGTCCATCACTTCCATCGGCGTCTCCAGACCGTGCTTCGAAGGCCGGTCTGCGGCCGCCAGCGGCAGTGCATCCTGGATGTCCGCCACATACTTCCGGAACAGCGCCAGCTTGCGGCTTTCCTCTGAGTTGCGCACAAGCACCGCTGCTCCGTAGGTTGCTTTCACTCCCAGCAGGCCGTCGTCGTAGGTCTCGTAGGGGGCAAAGATCACGTCGAACTCGGGATCCTTCAAATCCAGCCATGCCAGATCGCTCTTGAAGTAATCGTCGGTGAGCAGCGCATCCGCCCGCAAGCGCAGGAAGTTGGCAAAAGCCGGATCATCGCTGAGAGCGGCAGCCTCGCGCAGGTCTTTGGCCGCAGGCTCAAGGAATGCGCGATAGGCAATGTGGTAAGGCAATCCCTCAAGCTGCCCGTCATACCAGCGCACCAGAGTTGTGGGACTGTAGAGTTCGTCCTTTTTTTCCGGGTGCGCCTGCACATACTTCTCGATCTGCTCACGCGTCAGTCCCTGCGGATAGAAACCTCGCCCCGGAGGGATGGGCGCCGTACCCACGAATGGTTTGTTATCGTCGAGAAGATCAAAGCGCGAAGCGTTGATCCACAGATAGCGCCGCAGCATCTCATCTTTCGGATTCGTGCTGCCCTGGAGCGATTCGTAAAGCGTCAATCCGTCAGGATCAACCTGCCGCCAGAAGATCTCTTCGAGGCTGCGCGAGGCGTCCACCAGTTTGCCAACCAACTTTCGCCGTCGGACGCCCAGACCGGCGGAATGAAAAGGCATTTCGACTTCACGAAACTTGGACAGGCGTTGATCGAGGTCCGTAACTACGTACAGATCGGCAGACTCTGAGCCCTTGGCCGGAGTTCCAGCCTTTGGCGCATGAACGGTTTGGCTGGAACTGGGAGGAGTCATGCAAGAAAGAACGAACAGGATAGCCGGCCCAACCGGAATCTTCATCAGCTTTCGATTTTAGCAGAGCATGTATTCTTGCCCCGGTCTCAGGTACCTTAACCTTATCAACCACAGAGGACAAAGAGTTACGCAGGGGTTGAATCACAAACGCCTTCATGCTCCTTCGTGTCCTCGTGGTTATGAGACCCTTCACTAATCGGCGAATATCCGCGCTATCATAATTCCTGCAATGGCCAGTTCAGCCGATCGCGGCTCCGCCCAAACGCTGCTCATCGATGCCGATGACACGCTCTGGGAAAACAACATCTATTTCGAGCGCGCCATCGCCACCTTCATCTCCTTCCTGAACCATCATGAATACTCCGCCGTCCAGGTTCGTGAAGTGCTCAACGACGTGGAACGTGAATGCATCATCTCTCATGGTTACGGGCTGCATAGTTTCGCCCATGCCCTGGTGCAAACTTTCGAGCGCCTCGCGGTCGAACCACTCACGCCTGCGCTGCATGAGACCATCAACGGCTTCGCTCATACCATCGCCGAGCATCCTGTCGAAATTCTTCCCGGCGTTCCGGAAACTCTGGACTACCTGTCGCAGCGCCATCATGTGATCATGCTGACCAAAGGCGCCCCCGCCGAGCAATCCGGCAAAGTTGAACGCTCGGGGTTGAAGGAGTACTTTGCGGCGGTCGAGATCGTCGCCGAGAAAGACGTGTCCACCTATCATGAAATTGTGGCGAAATATGACTTGCTCAAAGACTCAACCTGGATGGTGGGCAACAGCCCGAAGTCGGATGTGAACCCCGCATTGGCCGCAGGATTGAACGCAGTTTTCGTCCCTCATGGCGACACTTGGATTCTCGAGCACGACGAAATCGCGCCCGCGCAACCGCCCAGCCGCCTACTGGTGGTGGAGAGCTTTGCTGGTTTGCGAGAGCATTTCTGAGTTGCGGGGATTCCCCGCGCTTAATCAGCGGTGGACACCGAACTCGCGCAGAACTTGTCGAAAACCTTCCGCAGTTCAGCGGCGATATCCATGGCCTCGCGATGCTCGATGTCGCTACGCTGCATCATGTGAACCATTTTCCCGTCTTGCAGAAAAGCGATGGAAGGCGATGACGGCGGATAGCCGGTGAAATAACTGCGCGCCCGTTGCGTCGCTTCCAGGTCTTGTCCAGCAAACACACTAAACATTTTCTCCGGCCGAACGGAGTGTTGCAGAGCCATGCGAACCGCGGGGCGCATGCGTCCCGCAGCACAGCCACAAATCGAATTGACGATCACCATCGCCGTGCCCGGCTGCTTGGCGATGGCGCGGTCCACATCCTCCGCGCTTCGCAACTCTTGAACTCCCAGCCGAGTCAATTCCTCGCGCATGGGAACCACCATGATGTCTGGATACATTATTTCTCCTCAGAGAGCCATTGTAATACAGTCAAAAACGTAGGCCGCCGGCCAAACCCCGTGTCATCCGTGGGTCGCACACAGGACCAACGCCGCGCCAATCGTTACCAATGAGCTCACGAACCACGCATATATACTGAAAACTCACTCATGCTCCTCCAGGAAAACGTCCCACTCGCGCCGCTGACAACGCTGAAAGTCGGTGGCCCCGCCCGGTTCTTGGTCGAGGCGAAATCAATCCCGGAAGCTTCCGAAGCCGTCGCTTTCTCGCATTCGCGAGGGCTTCCGCTGTTTGTGCTTGGAGGCGGCAGCAATCTTGTCGTCTCCGATGCCGGCTGGCCGGGCCTGGTCCTCAAGGTGGGCATTACCGGCATCAACCACCGCCACGACCAAGGCCGCGTTGTATTCGAAGCCGGTGCGGGCGAAGACTGGGACAGTCTCGTGGGCTTTGCGGTCTCCCGCAATTTTGCCGGAATCGAGTGTCTCAGCGGCATTCCGGGAAACGTCGGGGGCACCCCCGTACAGAACGTTGGAGCCTACGGACAGGAAGTTTCCGAGACCATCGAGACCGTTCTCGTCCTGGACCTAAGGGACGGCCAAATCCGCGAGCTTTGCAATGAAGCCTGCGGTTTCAGCTACCGCACGAGCATCTTCAACACCACAGAGAAGGCGCGCTACATCATTCTGCGGGTGGACTATGAGCTCACTCACGGCGGCCAACCTCGTCTGGAATACGCTGACTTGAAGCGATATTTTGCCGGATGGAGCCTGCCGCCGACGCTCGCAGATACGCGTGATGCAGTTCGAAAAATCCGGGCCAGCAAGAGTATGCTGATCACTCCGGGCGATGACGATTGCCGCAGCGCCGGATCTTTCTTCAAGAATCCTGTGCTCTCGGATCAGCAATATCAGGAGTTAGCCGCGCGCGCCGCCAGCAAGAATCTTCAGATTCCCGCTTACCCCGCGCTCCAGGCTCAAAAGAAAATCTCCGCTGCCTGGCTGGTGGAGCATTCCGGTTTCAGCAAAGGCTACACCAGCGGCCGCGTGGGCATCTCCCGCAAGCATGCCTTGGCCATCGTGAATCGTGGAGACGCCACCGCTGCGGATGTCGTCGTCTTCAAAGATCACATCCAGCAGCGGGTGGAAGACATCTGGGGTATCCGATTGCAACCTGAGCCGGTGTTTGTAGGGTTTTAGCTCCTCCCAACCGCTCTTTTCCTCTTGACTCCGCAAGAAACCGCTCTTCCCAGCGTTCTCTGAAAGATTTCCGAACAATTCAGCCATAACGGCGGTCTTCATGTTTGAGGGTTCGCGTGCAGTGACTGGACAGGTGATGGTGAGCGAAGCCGCAGCCGCGGCACGGGCGGACGAAAACCAACTGGAACTCGCTGTCCGGGAGCATGCGAGGCTGGTGTACCGTGTGGCGCACTCCGTTCTGCGCAATCACCACGACGCCGAGGACGCAACCCAGGAAACCTTCATCCGCGTGCTGCGCTACCGCAGCAAGCTGGCGGACGTCCGGGATCAACGCACATGGCTGGCGCGTATCGCCTGGCGGGTAGCTGTAGATCGAAGAAAACGGGTCACCGAGGTCAGGCTGGACGATAGCGGAGGAGTCGTTGACCAGATGCTTTCTCACACGGCAGCAGCGGATGAAATCGTGCTCAGTACGGAAATGAAGGGTTTCCTGGAAATGCTGATTGCAGGTCTGCCGGGCAAATTGCGCGACCCGCTGACACTCTCGACCCTCGAGGAAATGTCGCCCGCAAATGTCGCTGAGGTGCTGGGAATCAATGAGGCGGCCGTGCGCTCGCGCCTGTTCCGGGCGCGCCAGATCCTGCGCGAGAAACTAAGGGCGCTGCTGGAGGGAAAACATGGGGCCTGACGATCACAATCGTTTCACGGAAGGCTGGCCGCACAACGACTGGCTCGATGCCGCACTGCGGCAGTACGGAGAAGCCGAGCCGAGGCCCGGACTCGAGGAACGGATCCTCGCTAACGTGCGAGCAGAGCAAGGACGCTCCGTGGCTTGGACATGGTGGCCGTGGACCGCCGTCGCTCTGGCCGCAATAGCAATCGTTGTGGCTGGGCCGCTGGCGTGGAGATCGGGCAAAACAGGGACAAACAGCGTGGCGCACAACCCATTGACCGCAACGCCCTCTGGAACGCAGGTTACGAATAGTGGCTCCGAGAACCAGGCACCCCCTGAGGTCCGGGTTCCGGCAAAAAAGCACACACCCCTAAACTCGCACTCTCCGGCCAGGGTTGCGGCTTCGCCCCGGCTCGAACAATTCCCCTCGCCCCAGCCGCTGAGCGAGCAAGAAACCATTCTGGCCAGTTACGTCGCACAGTTTCAAGAACAGGCAGTGCTGGTGGCACGGGCAAGGACCCAGGAGTTGCAAAGGGATCGCGCTGAGGAGATGGGCGATTCACGAACTGGGGTGGTGAGTGCAGATTCAGATCGGCAGCCAAACGAAACAGAAAATCGATAAAGGAGACGGCAATGGTTAAGACAATGCTTAGAGCAAAAACGATGCTTTGGTCAGTGGTGATCCTGGGATTGATGTTCGGCTGGGGAGCCAGGACTGTATCTGCACAAGAGACCGCGGGTTCGTCGAAGGTTGCAGCGCCGGTCCAGACTGCGCCGCCGCCAAAGACCACGGCACAGGAGTCGGACAATCCGTTGGCCGCTTACCATCTCGACTTCTCGATCAACGAGATCGAGGACGGGAAGAAGGTTAACTCGCGGCAGTATGCTATGAACCTGAATTCGAATAGCAGCAACGAGTTGAAGATCGGCACCCGAATTCCGGTCGAGTCGAAGGAAGGAGAATTTCAGTATCTCGATGTGGGAACCAGCATTTTCTCGAGGCTGGGCGAGCGGCGAGGGCAAACTGAGCTGGAGGTGCGTGCCGACGTAAGTAGCTTTGCCAATCCGGAGCAGGAACAAGGACATGCCCGACCCTTGTTGCGGCAATTGAAGATCAATGCCAGCACAATCCTGTTGTTGGGGAAGCCGATTGTGATGGGTAGCGTGGATGATCCCAACTCCCGGCGGCAGTTTCAGCTCGAAGTGACGGTCACAAAGTTAAAGTAGGTTAAGATTACGGGCGGCGCCGCCCCAGATTGCTACCCGCTTTTGAATGTCCCCGTGCATGGGGTGGGTAAAACGATCCGGCGCCGGCGGCAGCCGCCTCTCTCTATTTATCGGCCAGTCGAGCGGCTTCTTTAAAGATCCGCATGAACATTTGCCGGGTCAATTTTCCCGTTTGGGTGTTCTGGTTGGAGGGATGATACGAGGCTATTAAGGTCTTTCCGTCAGGCATCTTGTACTTGGCCCCGTGCTGGAAAGCGTAAGCCTTCTTGCTCGCCAGCTGGCCGGTTCGCTTCCAGTAATTCAGATATGCGTCGAACGCAATCCTCCCTAGAGCCACCACGACCTCCAGATTCTCGAGCCGTTCTAGTTCGCGATCCAAGTACGGAGCGCAGTTCTCTAGTTCCTGCGGCAGGGGCTTGTTGTCCGGAGGAGCGCAGCGGACGGCTGCCGTGATGTAAAGATCGCGCAGCTCAAGGCCGTCGTCGCGATCGGTAGCATTCGGCTGACTGGCAAATCCAGTTTCGTACAACACCGGATACATGAACTTCCCGGATGCGTCTCCAGTGAACGGCCGCCCGGTGCGGTTCGATCCATGCGCGCCAGGAGCCAGGCCCAGCACCAGCACACGCGCGTTCCGATCACCGAAGCCGGGAACCGGCTTGCCCCAATACTCGCAGTCGCGGTATGCGCGGCGCTTCTCGCGGGCAATTCTCTCGCGGTACTCCACCAGCCGCGGACATCGCGTACAGGCAATAACCTCGCGGTTGAGTTGGATGAGCCAGTCGTTGGCCATTGCTCACGACTCTACAACAAAAATTCACGACAAAGCCGCTCAGGCGATTTCGTGGGAACATGGGACTACAAGTCCGACGGCTTCATAGTAGTTGGCTCAGTTTGAATCCCCAGCAATAGAACAGGTCTCGCTCTCCCTCGCTGCCGCTTTGGAATCCCCTTTCGAGGTAACCAAAGTCATCTCCGTCGTTTGACGATGCTCTACTTCCCTCTTTACACTCAAAGTTAACGCTGTGTGAATTGAGCCGAGGCCAAACACGGCTGATTCAGCCTGCGGAGTGAAAGGCAAAACGTGAGCCCCGCTGAGACTGCCAGCAACACAAAACGGGAAATCCAAGTCGAGGTCCCGGCTGACGAAGTCAGTCGTGAAACCGACACGCTCATTCAAAAGTACCAAAAGCTGGCCCGTCTGCCTGGATTCCGCCGTGGTCACGTTCCCGCCAGCATCATTCGTCAACGCTTCGCCGAAGACATCAAGAGCGACGTGGTCGAGACCCTGGTGCCCAGGTACTTCCGTAAAGAGACCGACAAGCTCGGCCTGTTCCCGGTTTCACAGCCGCGAGTCACCGATCTGCACGTGCACGAGGGAGAGCCTCTGCGCTTCACCGCCAGTTTCGAGGTCATGCCGGAAATTAAAGTCGAAGGCTACAAGGAACTGCGCGCGGACAAGCCCGCCATTGCCGTCAGCGACGAAGAAGTTGAGCGGTCCCTGAAAGACCTGCAGGAACAGCGGGCAGCGTTTACCGCCATTGAAGGCAGCGCTCTGAGCGATGGTGATTTCGCCCAGGTCTCGCTGGATGGCGTTCCCAAAGGCGATGCCGCTGGCATCAAGCCCGTCCACATGGACGACATTCTGGTCGAGATCGGCGGCAAGAGCACCATGCCGGAGTTCACCAAGAACCTGCGCGGTGCATCTTCCGGCGACGAACGCACCTTTGATGTGGTTTATCCCCCGGATTTCTCGGACCAGCGGCTGGCGGGCAAAACATTCACCTACGCCGTGAAAATTCAGGCCATTAAACAAAAGACCCTGCCCGAATTGAACGATCAATTCGCCAAAGAATTGGGAGATTTTGCCGATCTGGATGCAGTAAGGCAGCGCATCCGCGAAGGCATGGAAGGGGAACGCAAACATGCCGCGGAGCGCGAAGCCAAGGAAAAATTAGTCGCGGAGCTGATTAAGCGCAACGAATTTGAAGTGCCAGAAGCCCTGGTGGACCGCCAGATTGACGTCCGCCTGGAGCGCGGCATGCGGGCTCTGGCAGCGCAAGGCATGAAGCCGGAAGACATCAAGAAAATGGATTTCAACCGCCTGCGGGCCGGTCAACGCGAGCAGGCGGTGCAGGAAGTTAAGGCTTCGTTGTTGCTCGAGAGAATTGCCGGGGAGGAAAAAATCGAAGTCGGAGACGAGGAAATCGATCGTGAGGTCAAGGCGTTAGCGGAGCAGTCAAAACAAACCCCGGAGGCCATCCGATCGCGTTTAACTCGGGATGGAGCGCTGGATAGAATCCGGAATAGAATCCGCAACGAGAAGACCCTCGAGTATTTGTACCAACAGTCCGCCTAGCAGCCCTTTCGATCCCCCGTGGCTTAAGCGTGGCCGGGCAGGTGCGTAACAGGTAAACGTGCTGGGAAACAGAACGAGAAAGAGAAAGAAGGTCAGATGATGCTGGTACCCATGGTCATTGAACAGACCGGGCGAGGCGAGCGGGCGTATGACATCTACTCCCGCCTGTTGCGAGACAACATTGTTTTTATCGGCACCCCCATTGATGACAACATCGCCAACCTGGTGATTGCGCAGATGCTATTTCTGGCGCAGGAGGATCCTGAGAAAGACATTCAGCTCTACGTGAATTCCCCCGGCGGATCGATCACGGCGGGTATGGCGATTTACGACACCATGCAGTATGTAAAGAACGATGTTACGACCATCTGCATCGGCCAGGCCGCCAGCATGGCGGCCCTGCTGCTGGCGGCGGGAGAACCCAAGAAACGCCTGGCCTTGCCCAATTCCCGCATCCTGATCCACCAGCCCAGCATGGGCGGATTGTCCGGCCAAGCCACCGATATTGACATCCACGCCCGGGAAATCCTCCGCATGCGGGAAATCACCAACCAGTTACTTGCGAAACATAGCGGACAGAAGCTGGATAAGGTAGAAAAGGATGTAGAGCGCGACTTCATCATGAACGCGCAGCAGGCAAAGGAATACGGAATCATAGACGATATCATCTATAAGACCAGAGAAAAGGTATGATCGCCATTCTGCCAGTCGTCTTTTTTGGCGGCAGCAGAGCGATCAATTGCTTCCGGCCAATTGTGGAAGGTGGCCAGACGGGGAAGATCAGAAGTAATGAGGAGTAAAGCTGAGTGAAAAACCGGACCGGCACCGAAGAGATTCTGCGCTGTTCGTTCTGCCATAAATCGCAGGACGCCGTGGCCAAGCTAATCTCGTCCCCCAGTGATTATCCTCGCGCCTATATCTGCGATGAGTGCGTCGCCGTCTGCAACTCCATCCTGGAGGACGACCGCGCTGCCACTCCGCCCGCCAGCACTCCCAACCAGCTCCCCAAACCGCAGGAAGTCAAGACCTTCCTCGACGAGTACGTCATCGGGCAGGAGCAAACCAAAAAGAAGCTGGCCGTCGCCGTTTACAACCACTACAAGCGCATCTACATGAACCGCCAGCGCACCGGCGACGGTATCGAGCTGACCAAGTCCAACATCATGTTGATCGGCCCGACCGGCACCGGCAAAACGCTGCTTGCCCAAACGCTCGCCCGCATGTTGGATGTTCCCTTCGCCATTGTGGACGCGACCACCCTGACCGAGGCCGGTTACGTGGGCGAGGATGTCGAGAATATCATCCTTAAGCTCCTGCAAGCCGCAGACGGGGACGTCGGCCGCGCCCAGACCGGCATCATCTACATAGATGAGGTGGATAAGATCGGCCGCAAGGACGAGAACCCATCCATTACCCGTGACGTTTCCGGCGAAGGCGTGCAGCAGGCATTGCTGAAAATTCTCGAGGGCACCATTGCCAACGTTCCCCCGCAAGGCGGGCGGAAGCACCCCCACCAGGAGTTCACTCCGGTGGATACGACGAACATCCTGTTCATCTGCGGCGGAGCGTTCGTGGGGCTCGAAAAAATTATTGGACGCCGCGTCGGCAAGAAATCACTTGGCTTCAAAATCGGCGAGGACGGGGAAAACGATGAACCAACCACCGGCCACAAGCGCAATTTTGAATTGTTAAGCGATGTCCAGCCCGAGGACTTGATCAAGTTCGGACTCATCCCCGAATTCGTCGGCCGTCTCCCGGTCTGCGGCGTCCTGGAAGATCTGGACGAGTTCACGCTGATTGAAATCCTTACCCGCCCCAAGAACGCTATCGTCAAGCAGTACCAGCGTTTGTTCGAATTCGAGAACGTTCGCCTGAAATTCAGCGACGACGCGTTGCGCGCAGTGGCCCGTCAAGCTATGGCCCGCAAAGTGGGCGCCCGCGGCCTGCGGATGATTCTTGAGGAATTGATGCTCGACCTGATGTATCATCTGCCGAGCCAGAAGAAAGTCAAGGAATTCGAGGTAACGCAGCAAATGGTCGAGAAACATAGCGCTTCGTTCGCTATGATGGAGAAGGCCGGGTAAGGAAGCTTTTGGCTACCAGCTCCCAGGTCTTTAGTTCTTGAAGAGGATCTTGGAGACTAGAAGCTAAGAGCTAAGAGAGCCAAGGCTGGACGCCAGGAGCTGTTTTGGGAGACTCAGTGACCACATCCAAGGAAAAATTCGAGACCCGCAAGCTGCCCATGATGCCGATTCGGGATGTGGTCATCTTTCCTCACATGATGACCCCGTTCGTTGTGGGTCGCGAATCGAGCGTACGCGCCCTGGAAGAGGCCCTGACCGCCGACAAGAAGATCTTTCTGGCCACCCAGCATGACGCCAGCATTGACGAACCCAAGCCCAACGAAATTTACCAGGTGGGCACGGTAGTCAATATCGTTCAGAGCCTCAAACTCCCCGACGGCAACATCAAAGTGCTGGTCGAAGGCATTGAGCGCGGCAAGATTCTGCAGATCACGGAAACCGAAGGCTTCATGCAGGCCAGTGTGCGCCTGGCACGCTACCCGTCTGAGACCAACGCTCAGATTGAGGCCGGCATGCAGCGGGTCACTTCGCTGTTTGAGCAGTACGTCAAGCTTTGCCAGTCTCTGAACTACGAAACCATGATCGCGGCCGTGCGCATGGAAGAACCGGCCAAGCTCACCGACACCATCGCCGCCAACCTGCAACTCTCCATCGAAGAAAAACAGGAGTTGCTGGAAATCTTCGATCCCGCCGAGCGTTTAACCCGCATCGGCGATGTGCTCGAAGTCGAAATCGAAAAGCTCAACATGGACCGCACCATCCAGTCGCGGGTGAAGCGGCAGATGGAGCGCGCCCAGAAAGAGTACTACCTTAACGAAAAGATCAAAGCCATCCAGAAAGAACTGGGCCGTGGGGAGAAGAGCGAATTCGACGAACTGAAGAAGAAGATCGAGTCCGCCGGCATGCCCAAAGATGTCAAGGAAAAGGCGGTCCAGGAGTTGAAGAAGCTCGAGGCCATGCCGCCCATGTCGGCCGAGTCTACAGTCTCGCGCAATTACCTCGATTGGCTGCTGGCTGTTCCCTGGAAAAAGCGTTCCAAGGAAATTCGCAACATCAGCCGCGCCGAGAAAGTTCTCAACGAAGATCACTATGGCCTCGAGAAAATCAAAGAGCGAATTCTTGAATTTCTCGCGGTCCGCCAGCTCGTAAAGAACCCGAAAGGCTCGATCCTTTGCTTTGTTGGCCCTCCTGGAGTCGGCAAGACTTCGCTGGGCATGTCCATCGCCAAAGCCACCGGCCGCAAATTCGTCCGAATGTCGTTAGGCGGAGTTCGAGACGAAGCCGAAATCCGCGGCCATCGCCGCACCTACATCGGCGCTTTGCCGGGACAGATCATCCAGATGATGAAGAAGGCGGGCACGAAAAATCCGGTCTTCATGCTTGACGAAGTGGACAAAATGTCCATGGATTTTCGCGGCGACCCGTCCGCCGCCCTGCTCGAAGTGCTAGACCCCGAGCAGAATTACATGTTCACGGACCACTACCTCGACGTGGAATACGACCTTTCGCAGGTATTTTTCATTGCCACTGCCAACGTCCTGCATACGATTCCGCCGGCACTTCAGGACCGCATGGAAGTTTTGCGCCTGCACGGCTACACGGAGAACGAAAAAGTCGAAATCGCGAAGCAATTCCTGGTGAAGAAGCAGCTCCTGCAAGCGGGGCTTACGGACAAGAACATAAAGTTCACCGACGAAGCGATCACCGCGCTTATCCGTTCCTATACCCGCGAAGCCGGTGTGCGCAATCTGGAACGTGAGATTGGCAACGTCTGCCGAAAAGTTGCCCGTAAGGTGGTGAAAGAAGGCCAGAATTACAACGTTGTCATTACTCCCGAGAATGCCAATGACTTCCTGGGCGTTATCAAGTTCCGCGATACCCTTGCCCACGAACGCAGCGAAGTCGGTCTGGTAACCGGCCTCGCGTGGACCGAAGTCGGTGGCTCCATCCTCAGCACCGAAGCCACAGTGGTGGACGGCAAAGGCAAACTAACCCTCACCGGAAAGCTCGGCGACGTTATGCAGGAATCGGCTCAGGCTGCCATGTCCTATGTGCGCTCCCGCGCCCAGCGGCTTGGCTTGGCGCGCGATTTCTACCGCAACATTGACATTCACGTCCACGTTCCCGAGGGTGCCATCCCCAAAGACGGGCCTTCCGCTGGCATCACCATTGCGACTGCCATTTCCAGTGCCTTGAGCAAAATTCCCGTTCGCCGCGACCTTGCCATGACCGGCGAGATCACGTTGCGAGGAAAGGTGCTGCCCATCGGCGGCCTCAAGGAAAAGCTCCTGGCTGCGCATCGCGCTGGCTTGTTCGAGGTCATTCTGCCGCAAGATAACGATAAAGACGTCGCTGAAGTACCGGAAGCCCTGCGCAACGCCATGAAACTGCACTTTGTGGACACCATGGATCACGTGCTCGCCATCGCCCTGGAACGGCCTCTGCCCGAGCCTCAGGTAGGGGTCGAAGAAGCACAGCCGCTTGCCCCGTTGCCGCATCCACCCGAAGGACCAACGGCCCACCAGTAACGCCCTCCTGTGCCCTTCTTCCTCATTTAGAATGGTGCTCTTGGTCGGCAGTCGCTGCAAATCCCCTAGATGAACGAATGCGCCCCTTCAAAGGCATCGCCGGACTCATCCTGGCTGTGGCAGCCGTGGTACTTGTTTTTGTCGCATGGCCCGCGTACCGCTGGTTCTTCCTCATCAGCGCAGGAATTGGAATCGGGGTAGCCGCCCTTCTGTATGTTTGGCATAGGTTCAAGCCAGTCAAAGAAACAGAAGTTGACCACAAGCGCCCACTCGGGCTGAACTAGGGCCTGCAAACAAAAAATCATCGCTTCCCTTGCAGCGGACGCTCAAAAACTGCAAACTGATTTATGCGTGTCTTAGCCCGATTTGTAACCGCGGCCACCGACGTCGGACAGTTCCCTCCCGCCGTTTTGCCCGAAATCGCTTTCCTCGGCCGCTCCAATGTTGGCAAATCGAGCTTTATCAATTCCCTGGTCGGAGCCAAGCTGGCGAAAACCAGCTCCAGTCCCGGCCGCACGCGAAGCATTAATTTTTTCGAGCTGCGCTGGCCGGGCAAGCCCCAGCCCGAACTGATTTTTGCTGATCTGCCCGGCTACGGCTATGCCAAGATTTCGCGCGAGATTTCCGGCCAATGGCCGGGCTTCATCGAGCCTTACATCAACGATCGCCCCACTTTGGCCCTGTGCCTGGTGCTGGTGGATGTCAATGTTCCACCCCAGCCCAGCGACAAGCACCTTCTTGACTTTCTCTCCTCCAACCGCCGTCCGTTCCTCATCGTAGCGACCAAGAGCGACCGGCTCTCCGGCAATCAGTTGCACAAATCCGTGCAAAACATCATGCAGGAATTCGCTCAGACGCGGGTAGTCGCCTGCTCCGCCAGAACCGGGGCTGGACGGGAGGAAATCTGGCAGGAAATTCGCCGGGTGCTGGAACATGATCGCGGCGTTTCCGCTTGAGCGTCTCTCCGTTACCTTGGTTATCTGTGGGAATGTTACACCGCAGATTAGAGTTGCGGGATGACGCTTTCATCCATGCTGGTGTCGCGGGATTGGCCTGAAGTCAGCGTTCTGGAGTGTATTCTCGGCGGCTTGCACATTGGCGTGGAGGTCGAACCTGAGCCTGAGCGCGCCCGTCAGAAGCTCGCCAAGTCGAAGATTGACGCACTTATCGTGGACTGCGATGTGAATGGAAGCGGCGCCTTTCTGCGTGGCATCGAAAATAAACTCATCAAGAATTCTGTGCCGCTGGTGATCATCAGCGGATCGGGTGGCCGCGCCAAGCTGAACGATTCGGCCGCCAGCTTTATATTCGAGAAACCAATCTCCGTGGAACAGGCGGTCCACACGCTCTCCGCCGCCCGCAACATGATCCTGGACGGGCGCCTTCGCTATCACCGGCACACGTTAGACTTGCCGGTATCCTTTTCCTGTGGCGCCAGCAGCAAACGACATGATGCCCACTTACTCAATCTAAGCCAGGGTGGGGTAAGGCTCCGTCTCAAACAGCCAATGGCGCTTCAACAACGGGTGCTGGTCAGCCTCACTCTTCCCGGGAGTGAGCGCCCGGCGCGGTTCACGGGGGAAGTTGCCTGGATGGATGAGCAGTGCAACGCCGGCATTCGCTTTGTCAACACCAGCGTTCGCGTCCGGCAAAGTCTTAAAGTCTGGCTCGAACGGCAGTACCTCACCCACTAGCACCAGATCCTCCTCGCTGGACCCAATAGCCCGCCGGCAGCTAGAATCTAGAAAATTCCCGGCGGTGGCCCGTGCCTTCGAAGTCCTCGTTCTTGCCAGTCTTTTTCTCGTCTTCCCTTCTTACAGCAGCAGCCATTACTCTACCGCTATGCGCGCAGGCAGTACCCAGCGCTCCCGCCACGGTCACTCTCAGAGTGCAGCTTGATTCTCCGACGAAGATCAAGCGGGGATGCCCGGTTCATGCGCATACCGTCGAACCCCTCTACAACGCCAATCAGCTGATTCTTCCAGCCGGAACGATCGTGAATGGAAAAGTCATCGAGGTGACACCTGCGGACAGAAGGAAGCGCGCTTCTGCCATCTCTCATGGCGATTTCACCCCGCTGAAGGAAGGACGGATTCAGTTCGATAGCCTGCGTCTCGCCAACGGGTCCGAGCTTGCGATCGCAACCGAACCCGCCCAGCAGAGCAACGATGTGGTCCGCTTTCAAAGCGCGACAGCCCGGCAGCCTTCGCTCTTCCGCCGATTCTGGGCCACAGTGACCAGCCAGAAAGATCAGGCGGTGAACACGATCAAGGCTCCCGGTAAGGGCGATCGTCTCAAGAAATTCGTCTTTGCTCAGTTACCCTGGCATCCGCAGCGATCGACGCCGGTACACAATACGATGTAACGCTGTTGCAGCAGCTCGTAACTCCGCAGGCGGTCGCCCTAAGCACATCGGATCAATCCACAAAGAGGGAATCGGATCGGCTGAATGAGCCAGCGCTGCTGCATGCTCGTCTGCAAGAGGATCTCAGTTCGAAAACCGCCAAGGAGGATCAGGCCATTGTGGCTAGCGTCACCGAGCCCCTCCTCGACAAGCAAGGTCAGATCGAAATCCCGCAGGGCGCGCTGCTGCGCGGCCGGGTTTTGCGCGCCCGGGCCGCCAGAAAGTGGGGGAGAAACGGCGCTCTACGGTTTACCTTTAACCAGGTGGATTTCCCGCAAGGCTCGCAACAACAGGTTTCCGGCGTTCCTGCCGCCGTGGATGGCTCCAGAAATCAGAGCCTGAAACTGGATGCTGAAGGGGGAGTTGAACCTGCTAAAAAGAGCGTACTGACGCCCCTCGCTTTGGGGCTTCTAGCCACTTCATCCTTCCTCGACGAGGACGCCAGTATCACCCACAGCGCTGCGGCGAGCAACGGATTCGGTCTGGTGACTCGGATCGTTTCGATCTCAACCGGCTCCAAAACGGTGGCCGGCGTGATTGGCGCGATCGCAACCGGGCGCGCCTTGTATACGCGTTACATAGCTCATGGCCGGGATGTAGTATTTGCTCGCAACTCTCAGGTGGAAGTCGAAGTCGGCCCCATCCACAAGCTACGGGCTCCGAACGAGCCACCGCCACGTTGATCTCGGTTTGCCCGGTGCAATCGTTTTCAAGCTATTGCGGTTGCAAAGCTATTTGCTGTCGCCGTCGTGATCCTTGTCACCGGAAGCTGCCGCTGGTTTTTGCTGGCTCTGCGCTTGTCCTTGAGAGCTCAGCTTTACTGTATCCTGCGGAGCCGCGGGCTTCTGTGCGCTCGTCGTTCTCTGGGGTTGCGATGTGGCTGCTTCAGCCTGGTGCGGTGAATTACCGGAAATTGCGCTAACCATGGAAATACCCTCCCTTTCAAATGAACCATCGGCAAGCCCCTCGCGAGCTTTAGTTCTTCCACGACCCTGTGAGGTACGGGCGCCTCTTCCTGAAATTCAGATGAGAATGTTCTTATGTAAGGTGGGAAAAATGCCTTTGGCGATGGGATTCACATTGACTTGTGAGGCGACGTTCTCATGCACAAGCTCACTGAGATCTGAGAAATCGCTACGTTCCGCTTCCCGGCTGTGCAACCGGTAGTTCGGGCATCGAGAGCGGAGCAAAAGGCGGCATCTCAATTACCGGAATCTCCGCTTGCTGCTTCACATAGAAGGCCACCGCGGCGGCCCGCTGCCAGAAGCGGGTTGCCAGCAAAAGCAGCAAAATTGCCTGGCTAATGATGAACGCGCCCAAAACACTGCTGGCGGGGACGATCATCTCCCACAGCGAAATGCCGACGGCAAGAATCGCGACGGCAACGATCGCGATAACCACATAACTTCCGAGCAAGCGCCCAAGATTGCGCCGCATGTTACGGAATCCGAAGGCCACCGACTTCCGCACCGCGCCTTGATCGCTAACTACCACGTCGGTCTCTGCCAGATCGAACCAGGCGCGAATCGCGGTCATCACCAGAAAGATAATTGCCATGCAGGCACACTGCACAAAGAACGGCAATTTTTCATAGGAGTTCTTGTCGGCGGCTTTCGCCAGCGCGCTTTGCACCCCGAACAGAATCCCCGCGACCGGTCCGGCGATAATGGCGAAGAACAAAAACAACCTCACGAACCGCCAGACGTTTCGCCCGCACGTCCGGTAAAACTCGTCGCGGGGAACCCGATGATCCGAGGAATAGCTCAGCAGCACGCCGGGCAGAAACAACATGGTTAGCAAGAAAAATAAAACTGCGAACATCATGGCTGGGGCGTTTGAGGCCTGGATGGGCCCGAACTCGGGGCGCGCCAGCATCTCGACATACACCGCCGCATCAAAGCCGTGAAGCAGCTTGTCGGCGTATAAGCTGTGGTCGAAAATGCTATGCGCCTGGGCGCTGAAAGCGCCCGTTCCCAGGGAGGCCAGCGCCAGGTTGAGAAGATAAAACCAGATCACGTAACGCTTGTTCCGGCCTGCGATGCTCGCGCCTGCGGAAATCAGATTGGTTTGTCCAGTCATTTAAGGTCTCCTACACCAGCCACCAGGCCAGCGCCTGCGCAAAGAATTGGCAGATGAACGTCCAGTAGTGCACCAGTTTGCGCGCCGGCGCCGTATTCGCTTCCACGGTGTGGCTGTTGTTGAAATTGTTGCGGTCAATATGAATTCTGTGGTCGGGGTCGATTTCGACCGACTCCACTTTGGCTTTCTTCTGATACGCGTACCGCACCCATCGGTCTTGCGCGTTCCAGTGCTCGCGCACTTTCTCGCCATTATCGAACTTGACCTCCACGTCCACGGGGAAGACAAAGTCGCCCTTGCGCTGAATCTGCACCTCTGTGTTGTATTCCGTTTCGCCCTTTTTCTCTTTGGAGCCTTCCTTGTACCAGTCGGCGGGGACAGACTCGGCCTTCATCACCGCAAAATCTAAAACCTGCGTGCCATAAACCGCCTGATTGAAGTACCAGCGCAAGTCCTTCCCGGAAGCCTCCTCTATGGTTTTCAAAAAATCTTCTTTCGTGGGATGGGTAAAGCGGTAGCGCATGAAGTAGGTGTGCATGGCCTTCTGCATGGTGTCCTCGCCGATCACACCTTCCAGCGTCAGCAACACGACCGCAGTTTTGCCGTAGGTGACTCCGCCATAAGAGTTGTAGTTGGCATATTCCCAGCCATTGCGGGCTATAGGATCCACATCCGCCACTGCGATGTACCCGAGTCTCTGAATTTCTCCATCTCCGGCGGTAACACCCCATTGGTTGAGCACCGAAGTTTTCGGCCCCAAAATCGAACCCAGCACTTTCACTTCGGTATAGCTGTTGATGCCTTCGTCCATCCAGGCATCCTCAAATTCGTTGGTCGCCACCATGCCGTACCAGTACTGGTGCCCAAATTCGTGTTCGATAACTCCTTCAGGAAAGTAAAGTCCACCTGTCACCCACCAACGCGTTCCTCCCGTGATGAATGTGGGATATTCCATGCCCTCGGCCGCCGAGTCGACGTCCGGATCCACCAGCGTGAGAGTCTTATACGGATACGGCCCATACCAGCGCTCGAAGCGGTCCAGCGTGTTCTTGAGAATGCGCGCATGCCGCTCGGCCTGGTCCCAATGCGCCGGCTGCATCATGATGCGCAATGCCACCGGCCCCATGCTGCCCTGAAAAGTGTCGTTGTAGATCTTGTAGTGCGGGCTGGCGGTCCAGGCGAAATCGTGGATATCGTCCCCGTGATAAGTAACCGTCTTCGTGCCATCAGGATTATTCACGCTGCTAACTTCAATGCCGCTGCCTCCAACCACTTCGTTCTGCGGCACCGTCACTTTCACGTCGTACACGCCAAAGTCGGCAAAGAACTCCGTTGCCCCGTGGAATTGATGACAGTTCCAGGCGCCATGCCACCACACGCCGACCTTGGGAAACCATTGGCCCGCCAGCAAAAAGTCGTGCTTCCAGCCGGTTCGTTCCAGCGTCTCCGGAAATTGATCGTGAAACTTGATGTTGAATTCGACGAATCCGTCGGGCGGAATGGGCTTGTCGAGATGAACCTGCACCACGCTGCGGTCGTCTTTGTTGCCGTCGTCCGGTTGAACAAATTGCAGCCTGGAAGTGAAGTCGCCCTGTCCCACCACTTCGAAACTCTTGATTTCGTCCGCGCCGAATTCGTTGCTCTCCCATTTCTCGAACGAGACGTCGCGTGTGCCGTCACGTTTCGTCTCGCGAACCCAAGTGGCATTGGGCTGAAAACCATTTAGGTAAAGATGGAACGGAAATGTATCGAGCGGCTGGCCGGTCAGGTTGTGATAGACCAGCGTTTCGTTGGCGTCGAGCGAATGAGTCTTGGCGTCGTATTTGGCGTCAATGTTGTAGGCCACAACCCGTTGCGACATCGGGGCGGCCGAGTTGATCGCCGATACCGTATTCGGAATCACAGGAGGGGAGCCAGTTCCGCTCTGCCCAAGTGCTGCTCCAGAAATTAAAATACCCATCAAGCAGAAAACAAGCCGTTGTGCTCGAATCATCGCTCTCCCTCACAGTGTAAGAGTGCAGGCCAGAATCATACCGCACCTAGGCCGAGTTGCGCATGCGGGCTACGACCGCGGTCTGTGGATTGTTACGTCATCGGGAAGGCATGGGTTCCCGGAATCGGCCTACCCGCTTCTTAATGGAAATGGGCTCTTGCTCACCTTAACCGAGGAAACAAAGGCCCGAGTTAACGCGTATATAACGGGAGGGAATTTCTCCGCAGATTTGACTCGTGATCAGGAAGATCCTCAAATACGTCGGGATGGCAATCGCTTGCCTCGTCGTTCTGGTGCCCTCTTCTGCTCTCTTGTATAGAAAATACCTGCAACACAGGGTTGCCGAAAAACGCGCCATCAATTTACCCAATGGCATCAACAGCCTCGAGGCGGTGCGCATCGGCGGTATTGATCAGTGGATCGAAGTGCGGGGCCAAAACGTGAACAACCCAATTCTTCTGTTCATCCATGGCGGCCCCGGCATTGCGTTCATTCCTCTGGCAGGCGCGTTTGACGCCACCTGGGAGGAACATTTCACCGTGGTGCAATGGGACCAGCGCGGAGCGGGAAAGACCTACGCGTCGAATGACAAAGAACTTCAGCGCAGAACCATGAACATCACCCAGATGGAGCAGGACACGCTCGACGTGGTGGACTATCTTCGGAAGCGGTTTAAGAGGGAGAAGATATTCGTGCTGGGTCATTCGTGGGGCAGCATCCTGGGGCTTTGGATGGCGCACGAGCATCCCGAACTCATTTACGCCTATGTGGGGGTCGGGCAATTCGTCAATTTCGAGCAGAACGAGGAGGTCGCCTACCAGGACGCCCTGCAACAGGCGCGCAAAAGCCACAATGAACAAGCGATCAAGGAGCTAGAAAGTATCGCGCCTTACCCTACTCCAGACGCCGACAAGAGGAAAGAGCAAGTCGCAAGAAATTGGGAAGGGCGGTTACTGGGACCGCCGCCAAGCGGAGTTTCGTTCACGGACGGCGGGAGACTTCTTACAGATCTCGTGTCGGCTCCTGAGTATTCTCTTGCGGATGACTACGGTTTTCTCCGTGGTATGTCCTTTTCGCTGGACACATTCTTTCCGCAGGTGACGAAGGTTGATCTGACTCAAGTCGGGTTGGAGTTCCGCGCACCGATCTTCTTTTTTGAAGGAAGATACGACCAGTACTGCCCCTCTTCACTGATTTGGGACTACGCGCAAACCATCAAGGCCCCACAAAAGGAATTTGTCTGGTTTGACAACTCCGGCCACTTCCCATTTTTTGAAGAGCAGCAGAAATTTGCAGATGAACTGTTCCAGCGAGTCCTGCCTCTCGCCAATTAATCGCCCATTGGCGGCGACGGGTTTTTGGCAGGTCGTTGCGCCCGAAGTGGACGGTCACTTCCTGGCGGCATTCGTGGCGGGCGGCTGCGGATGCGGCGGCGGTTCCGGCGAAACGTACACCACTTCGCCCGGACGGGTGTATTGCAATTGTTCCCGCGCCACTTTCTCAATCATCTTAGGATCGGACTGCAGAGCTTTGATCTGGTGCGTGTACTGATCGTTTTCCTTTTGCAAGGCATCCACTTGCTTTTGCAGGTCCTGAATCTCGTTCTTCTTTTGCCGGTAAACCACCATCCCGTTGGCGCCGAGCATGACGTGAAGGAACAGCCAAATGGTGAACAAGCCCACCGCGGTAGTAGCCAGCCGGCGGCGAATTCCATACAGCCGCATTAGCGTCGGACGCAACCGCTCCATGGTGCGGTCGGCCCAAGCCTCCGCTTCCGGAGCCCGCCCGACCAGCGTGCGCAAACTCTCTTCCGGTTTGGGTAACACTCGAATCTTGGGGAGACGCCCTACTCGAAAATCCATTGCTTGGCCGCTGCGCTCAACTTCTCCAACTCTTCTTTGCTGCCCGCTTCGGAATACACCCGCACCACCGGCTCCGTTCCCGACAGGCGATAGCACACCCACGAACCATCGTGACAGACCAGCTTGAGTCCGTCGGTGCGCACCACTTCCCGGACCGCGCGTCCGAAGAAGTCACGCGGAGTCTGCCCCAGTTTCCCAGTGAACTTCGCTTTCACCTCCGGCGTCAAGTGGAAGTTCTCTCTTTTCGGATAATAGGAACCAACTTTGGCAAATAGCTCCTGCAATTGCCGCCCCAAGGACTTCCCCCGCCGCGCGACCATCTCGCAGCAAAGCAGACCGGCAAGGATCCCATCTTTCTCCGGCACATGATGCCGGATCGAAAGCCCGGCGCTCTCCTCTCCGCCAATCACGATCTTGTCTGCTTTGATCAGCTCGCCAATGTACTTGAATCCCACCGGAGTCTCATACAACTCCACTCCGTGATACTTCGCCAGCGCATTGATAAGATTGGTGGTCGCGACCGACTTTCCCACCCCGTTCTTCCAGCCGCGGCTTTCGACCAGATAATCGAAGAGCAAGGCAATAATGTAATTCGGCTGGAAAAACGTGCCATCTTCATCCACAATGCCGAAGCGGTCGGCGTCTCCATCCGTCGCGATGCCGATGTGGGCCTTCATCGCGCGCATTTTCTCGCGGAGATCTTCCAACAGATGATCGTCCGGCTCAGGCGCATGCCCGCCGAAGAGCACATCTCGATAATCGTGCACTGTCCCCACTTGAACGCCCGCCTCGCGCAGCAGTACATCGGGGTATCCTCGGGCCGCTCCCCATAGAGGATCGAACACCACCCTCAGATTGGCTTTCTTGATTGCGTTCAGGTCAATGATCTCCCGCAATCGCTGCAAGTACATAGAGCGAGGATCGAGCGAGCCGACCTCACTCTTCTCGTGTTGGAGAACACTCTTCTCACCGCTGACCTGAGCAGCAATCTCCGCTTCGATCTTTCTTGTAACCTCTGGCAAAGCCGGCGCTCCGTCCGGCGTGGAAAACTTGATGCCGTTGTACTCCGACGGATTGTGCGAAGCGGTGAAGTTGATGGCGCCATCGGCGTGCTCGTGAATCACAGCGTAGGAGATGGCCGGCGTTGGCGCAGGCTCAGCGATGAGCAGCGGCGAAATGCCGTGAGCCGCGAGAATCTCCGCCGCCAGCGAGCAAAACGTCTCGCCCAGAAAACGCGGATCGCGGCCGATAATCACCCGCGCGCCCGTTGGACGCTGCCCCGCCACATAGCACGAGATCCCGCTCACCGCCCGCCGGACGTTGGCAAAGGTAAAATCCTCGGCCATCACCGCTCGCCATCCGGAGGTGCCAAACTTTATTTGCGCCGCCATCTAACGCTCCTTTTGCTGAGGGTGGTAACTTGATTGCCAGCAGTTTGAACCCTGAACTGAAGGCTGATTTTATATGACGGATAAGACACTCGTCCTGAGTACTACTGAGTCCAGAGACCAGGCCCGCAGAATTGCCGAGGCGCTCGTGGATCGCAAGCTGGCCGCCTGCGTCAACATCATTCCTAAAATTACCTCGATCTTCCGCTGGAAGGGCAAAGTGCATGAGGCCGAGGAATGGCTTCTGCTGATCAAGACCACCAGTGATGCCTTCGAGCGTTTGCGCGCCACGCTCAAAGAACTGCACTCCTATGAATTACCGGAGTGCATCGCGGTAGCCATTGACGATGGCAGCGAAGAGTATCTGAAGTGGATCAGTGACTCGATGAAATAGATTCGGACGGGTGAGATATGCGCTAGCGAGGTCAGAGATTCGCAGGCGATCAAGTGCCGGTAGGCAGCAGATTTGCCGGTTTTCTATGCCTGGTAAACGTCAGTCTCTTCGGGAATATCCACGCCCCAAATATGTTTTTCGGGTTCCAGGCACTGCAGTCCCACCTGAATCTCTTTCGACTTTTCGGCCGGAAGTTGCACCCATACCACGCGAAACCGGGCCCGTTTGTGCTGACGCTGTACCTCGACTATCATTCCCGGGCTCAGCTCGCAATTGAGTCCGGCCAGACGTGTGCCCCCGGGAGTCACATCGAGTGTATGCGCCCACTGTGGCAGCGCCGCCTGCGCATCTGGCATCCACAATCGCACCGGGGCCACCATTCTCATTCTCTTTTGGCGTCGGCCAGCCTTCCTTTTGCTCTCCAGGCTGCCAGGCGGGTTGATTGCGACAGCGCTCATGATTACCGCACCGCCCCGATGAAGCGAACCACCGCGATTGCTGTAATAACAGCCAGAGATAGCTTTACCAGGGCTTCGGCTGTGCTCAGCGCGTCATGCTGTGACCATGCCTTACGAACAAAGTCAGTCATATTGCTCCTTTGGGTTACTCGGTAACCCCAGATTGAGGCATCTGTCGCTATTGCGCAATGGCCCACTTGTGGAGCTTACGCGTGTAACCACGGGGTGGTGACTGAGGTCATGAAGGGATGAATTGAGCCTAGAAATAACAGGGGGTGCAGTGGCCCGCCTCTTGGTTCAGCGGAATCCGCGTTGATCGGCGGAGATCTACGGCAAAATGATGTCTAAATGGAGGCCAGCGCCCGATCGAGGTCGGAGATGATATCGGCCACATCCTCAATTCCCACCGAAATCCGCACCATGCCGTAGGTGATGCCGATCTCTTTTCTCCCTTTTTTGCCCAGCGCCGCGTGGGTCATGGTCGCAGGATGCGAAATCAGCGTTTCTACTCCACCCAGCGATTCTCCCAGTGAACACACCCGAACTTTCTTAAGCATTTTATTGGCATTCAAAAACGATCCGGTTTCGAAGGTAATCATGGCGCCGAAACCGCCCATTTGCCGTCGTGCCAGTTCATGCTGGGGATGATTGGGCAATCCCGGGTAAAAAACCTTCTTCACTTTCTTATGTTTTGCGAGAAACGCTGCGACCAGCCTGCCGTTTCGGTCGTGTTGCTCCATTCGCACCGCCAACGTCTTCACTCCACGTAACACTAGCCAGCATTCAAATGGCGAAAGAATCGCTCCTGCCGCCTTTTGTACGAAACCCAGTTGCTCGGCTTGCTCGGGCTTGGTGCAAACCACCACCCCGCCAAGTCCATCGCTGTGGCCATTCAGAAATTTTGTAGTCGAATGCACCACCATGTCGGCTCCCAGCGCGATGGGCTGCTGGAAATACGGTGACATAAAAGTGTTGTCCACCACCAATTCGACCTTCTTGCGGCGGCAAACCCGGCCGATCGCATCGATATCGCTCAACCCCATCAGCGGATTGGTCGGCGTCTCGATGTACACCATGCGCGTCTTGCTGCCAATCGCGCGCTCCACATTTCTGACGTCACTTGTATCCACATAAGTGAACTTCATTCCGTAGCCCGCCAGCACCTGGTTGAACAAGCGGGGCACGCCGCCATAAAGATTGTTGCCACAGACTACGTGATCGCCCGACTTGAACATCGTGCAAATGGCATTGATTGCCGCCATCCCGCTGGCAAAGACACGCGACGCCACTCCGCCTTCGAGTGCCGCCAGATTTTCTTCGAGGCGAGTTCGAGTGGGGTTGGAGACGCGGGCATACTCGTAGCCCTTGTTCTCGCCAATTCCCTGCTGAACGTAAGTGGAGCTCGCGTAGATCGGGACATTCACTGCGCCAGTTTCGGCGTCAGCTTCCTGCCCTCGGTGGATGGCGCGCGTCGCGAAGCCGGGGCGGTGGTCGTGCTTGGTCATAGTTGTTTGGTCAAACTGAAAAGCCGCGCCAGCTATCAGCTGTCAGCAATCATGAATCGTTACGGAAGCCTTGAGAGCTGAGAGCTGATAGCTGATAGCTTCTAAATTCCCCCCTCAAATATCTTCTTCGACAAATACCGCTCCGCTGAATCAGGAATCATCGTCACTACCCGTTTGCCCGCGCCCAGCCGCCGCGCCACTTGCAGAGAAGCGAACACATTCGCGCCCCCACTCGATCCCGCCAACACTCCCTCTCGCGCCGCCAGTTCTTTCACCATGCCGAATGCGTCCGGATCGGTTACCATCAGCACTTCATCGCACACCGAACGGTCGAAGTTTTTGGGTATGAAGCTCGACCCGATGCCCTCGACCTTGTGCTTGCCCGGCTGTCCGCCGCCCAGAACCGATCCTTGCGTCTCAACCGCAACCGCCAGCACTTTCGGCAGATGTTTCTTGAAATACCGCGCCAGCCCGGTGAACGTTCCAGCCGTCCCGGAGCCGATCACCACCGCATCAATGCGGCCTTCCATTTGTTCGAAAATCTCTGCGGCTGTGGTTTCGTAGTGGTAATCGGGGTTGGCGGGATTCTCGAACTGCGCCGCCATGAATGCGTTGGGATCGCTGGCTGCCAGTTCCTTGGCTCTGCGGATGGCTCCTTGCATGCCCTCGTCGTCCGGAGTGCGCGTCACCCGGGCGCCGAGGGCCCGCATGATCATAACTTTTTCTTCCGAAAACTTCTCCGGCACGAACAGCGCGACTTTGTACCCGCGGTTGACCCCGATCAGCGCCAGACCAATGCCGGTATTTCCCGCCGTGGCCTCGACAATCGTTCCGCCCGGCTTGAGCTCACCTTGCTCCTCCGCCCGCCGGATAATGCCAATCGCCGCCCGATCCTTTACGCTTCCGCCCGGATTCAAGTATTCCAGCTTGGCATAGACCTCCGCCGCGCCCGCAGGAACGATTCGCTTGAACTTGAGGATGGGAGTTTCGCCAACGAGCTGGGTAATGTCGTCAGCGACGCGCAGGCGGCTTTCTACGGTTGTTCTTTGCACTCTCCAGACTACGGAAGCCTCCCGCACCCGTCAATCGCACTAAGGTGTAGGCATGAGGCAACGTCACCCGCTGTTCACTGTCCCTGCTCCTGCCCGGGATAGTACCCACTGCGGGTTCGAACCGTGAGCTTGACGTGTGCCTTGGCGTGGGCCTCCACCCGTATGGCGCGATAACCCCCAACACTCTTGGGCGTAGTGGGCTTATAGCCAATGGCGTACTGATTGCGAATGTCATGCGCCACCGTGCGCGTGATTTCATCCACCTCATCGAGAGTCTTGGGAAGGAAGGCGATACCGCCAGTTCGTTCGGCAATCACTTCCAGTGCGCGGCGCGCGCGCCGTTCTTTTTCCTCGCCCAGCAACCCGATGGCATATACCGTGGGCCCGTTTTCTTCCTGCAGCCGGCGCACGGCTTCTTCAAGCGTTTCGCGGCTGGCGTTGTCCACGCCATCGGTGACCACGAACAGCACTTTCTTCTGCAGTCTCGAGTTCTCCTTCATGTACCTCGCCGAAGCAACCAGGGCATCGTAGAGCGCCGTGCCGCCGCGTGCCTCCACTTTTTCGAGCGCCTCGCTCAATTTCTTGATGTCGTCGGTCAAGCCCTGGTCCAGGTAGTATTCGTCATTAAAATTGACGACGAAAACCTGGTCTTGCGGATTGCTCGAACGCACCAGATTGATCGCCGCCTTGTTCACTTTGTCGCGCTTCTCCCGCATGGACCCGGAATTGTCAATCACGATGCCCATTTCCACCGGGATGTCCTCATGCCGGAAAGATGTAATGGTTTGGGGCTGATTGTTCTCGAAAACGGTGAAGGCGTCCTTCGCCAAATTCGTCACCAAGCGTTTCTTATCATCCACCACCGTGGCGTGCAAAGATACTTCCTCTACCTCCTTCTTGAAGACGAAAACGCTATTGTCGCTTTCCTGTGTCTCCACCGGGGCCGATTGGGCGTTATGCTGGCTGGGTGCGGCAGCTGGCTTTATGGGAGGAGGCGGCTGTGCCGGCTCGCCCGAACCGATACTGTTGCTGGGAGCTGCGGGCGGCTGAGACCCAGCGGGAGGAGCACTGGGCTGGCTATTCTGTGCTATTGCGGATATGGAAAGAAAGACAAAAGCTATGAAAAACCGGAGCAGAACCCTGCTACTCCGTCGGCGAATAGTATCCCGTCTTGGCATAGACCCGTAGCAGCGGCAATCCTCTTGGCGGAATCAGCTTCACTTTAATCTTACGCCATTTGCCATCGTGCCCTGGGTTCTTTGGACGATAGCCGAGCACATATTGGTTGCGTAGTTCGATCCCGATTTTTGTAGCCACATCAGACAAGTCGTTGGGATTATCAATGGTAAACGCCCGCCCTCCGGTAAGTTCGGTCACTTCGCTGAGCAGCACCGGCCCCAGCGACTCCTCCGGAGTCGCCATGTAGTGGTCGTAGATGCCGATGGCGTAGATCAGCACATCCGCCTCTTTCACCATCGCCTTAATCTCGCCCTCAGTGTAGCGGCTGTGGTTGTCGCCACCATCAGAAATAATCAGCAGCGCCTTTTTGGGGTATTTTGCCTGCCGCATCTTGCTCACGCCCAGATAAATGGCATCGAGCAGCGCGGTTCTGCCCTTGGGGACGGTGTATACCAGCTTGCCCTGAATGTCCTCCACCGACGACGTGAAGTCAGACACTTCTTGCGGTTTGTCGGCAAACGTGACCATGAAAAACTCGTCCTGCGGATTCGCCGTCTTAAAGAATTCAATCACTGCCTCGCGCGCCCGCTCGATCTTGCTGCTCATGCTCCCGCTCATGTCGAAGATCACACCCAACGATACCGGAGCATCCTCGGCAGAAAAATGCCTGATCTCCTGCTGATCTTTGCCCTCAAACAGTTGAAAGTTTTCTTTGTCGAGTCCGGTGACCAGACGATTCATGGGATCGGTAATGGTGACGGGAACCAGCACCAGGCTCACATCCACTTTAATAGGCTGGTTGTGGCTTTTGAGAGAGACATTGGCCGGCTCCGGTTCCTTGATCTTTGCCGGCTCAATTCTGGGCTGGATGTGTACATCGTCCACCGGAAGCTGTGCCGCGGCAAACGTCGTAGCGCAAATCACCGCCGCGATTAGGGCAATCCACCGGGAAACCGGCCGGATATACAGAGCAAGAGCGTTCGGAGTCGAGTGAGCTTCCGAGGTGAGAGTCCGGTGGCGGGTCCAAGAGCAGGATGACCCGCGCCCCTGAAGGCGGGCCATAATTACCTCATTGGCGGTAATCGTATCACAGCTTGCAGGCTGTGATGTCAATGTTTTTCCGTCAGGCTTACGACGGCTTACCCTGTGCAAAAGTTTGCCTACTGCAAGCTCTGCCGGATCGCCTCCTGACCCGGTCGCGGTCTTGTACAATTTCAGGTTCCTGCTATGGCACATATCGTACCCTTCCGCGCCCTACGGTATGACCCCGCCCAAGTCGCCCTCTCTGACGTGGTGACTCAGCCTTACGACAAGATCACAAAGCAGATGCAGGAGCGCTACTACGCCGCCAGCCCCTATAACCTCGTCCGTATTATCCTCGGTAAGCCCGAGCCTGCCGACGGGCCCAGCGCCAACGCTTATACCCGCGCCACCGCCTGCTATCGCGACTGGCGCAGGCGAGGCATCTTTCGCCAGGATTCCGAGCAATCTATTTACCAATACACGCAGCGATTCCAGGCGCCTGGCAGTGCCCTCCCGTTGGAGCGACGCGGTTTCATCGCCTTAGGCAAGATTGAGGACTATTCCGCAGGCATCGTCTTCCGCCACGAACAGACCTTGGCCCAGCCCAAAGCCGACCGACTGGAGCTACTCCGCGCCACTCGCGCCCACTTTGGGCAACTCTTTATGCTCTATAGCGACCCGGCTCGTGAAATTGACCAGGCCCTGGCAACCGCCGGTGAGCCTGTAATCGACTTTGCCGACGAGTTTGGGGTTGCGCACCAGGTCACGCGGATCTCAGATCCCAACTTGCTCTCCCTGGTCCAAGACCGAATGCGCGAGAAGAAACTCATGATTGCCGATGGCCATCATCGTTATGAAACTGCACTGACTTATCGCAATGAGCGCCGCGCCGCCGAAGTGGTTTCGCCCGAGCGCCCATTCCAAAAGCCGCTTACACCAGCTGACCCGCCGAAGCTCGCCTTCTACGACTTCGCCATGATGACCTTCGTCAATATGGATAGTCCCGGTTTGGTCATCCTGCCAACTCATCGCCTCGTGCACGGGCTGGCCTCCTTCTCTGTGGACGGCTTCCGCGACCGGGCCCGCGCCTACTTCAGCGTCGAGGAAGTTGACCCTTCCATCAACCCCGCCCGAGCCCAAGGAATTTTGCGCGAAGCCGGGCACGCTGGTCCGGCTCTACTGGCGGTCGCCGCCAATCGCGCCTTTTTGTTGGACACTCCCAGGGCGCTGGGATCTCGCATCTTCGATGGCTTTTCGTTGCGCCAGCAATCGCTGGACGTGGTTCAGTTGCACAAGTGCCTGCTGGAGGGTGTGCTGGAAATCTCCGAGGAAGCCATTCGCAACCAACAGAACCTCAGCTACGTTCGCGACACTGGAGAAGCGCTCGCCCAGGTCCGTGCTGGCTCCGCCAACATTTTGTTCCTGATGAACCCTGTCCGCATGAGGCAAGTGCGGGACATCGCGTTCGCCGGTGAGGTGCTGCCCCAAAAGTCCACCGACTTCTATCCCAAGCTCCTCAGCGGGCTGACGATTTATGCGCTGGATTAACTCAATTTGGATTAGCTCAAAGACGAGCAGCCAGAGAGCGCGCGCGGCCGGGCTGCCTATCCTCATCCTCATGCTTATGTTTCTGGCCTCTGCGCTACTTCTCTCTGGTGCTCCCGATGAAAAGCGCATCTCCATCTACTCCACCGTCGCCAACTATTCCCTGCAGGTCCTTGAGCGTGATGGAAACGACTACGTCGGCCTCCTGGAGATCCTCGAACCGCTGGGACAGGTAAGCGCCAGAACCGAAGGCCAGCACTGGAAGCTGCGCTACAACGACGTGGATGCCGAGTTTACCAACGAGAAAAAACGTGCTCGCTTGCATAGGGAGGATTTCGATCTGCCGGCAGGTTTCCGTTTGGAGAACAGCCGTGGTCTCGTCCCCCTATCATCGTTGAGCACTTTATTGCCCCGCATTCTCGGCGGACCGGTGAGCTACCACGATCTCTCGCGCCGCCTTTTCATCGGAAGTGTAGCCGTCCACTTCACGGCTCAGGTCATCAAGGCGAATCCGCCAAAGTTGGTCATGAACTTCTCTGCTCCCGTGAATCCCATGATCGCCACTGAAGCGGGAAGACTGCGGATGGTGTTCACTCGCGAGCCTGTGCTTCCGCCCAGTTCTCTTAACCTGACCTTCGACAGCAAGACCATCCTCTCCGCCAACTACGGGGAAATCAACGGCGCTGCTGAAATTGCAGTGAATTCAACCGTCCCGCTGCTGGCCAGCTTCAGCAACAATGGCCGCACCATCACCCTCGAGCCGGTCGGCATACCTGCAACCCAACCCCAGGCAGCGCAAGTTCCTAGCGGCCCGCCGCCGTCCATCCCTGCGTCTGTTGCTCTCCCCAATCCGGCAGTTCCCGCCCCGCGACGCTACTTCGCGGTGGTGGATGCTGCCCACGGGGGCGAAGACCGCGGCGCCGCACTAAGCGACCAACTCGCTGAAAAAGACGTCACTTTGACATTCGCTCGCCACTTGCGCCAGGAATTGGAAGCCCACGGCCTGACTACGCTCCTGCTGCGCGATAGCGACACTACGCTTAGCCTCGATCAACGCGCCTCCACCACAAATTCCGTTCATCCGGCGATCTACATCTGCATTCATGCCACATCGGAAGGCAACAGCCTCCGCTTGTACACTTCCCTGCTGCCGCCGGACAGCGAAAATCGCAGACTTTTTCTCGATTGGGATTCAGCCCAGGCTGCATCCCGCACCCTCAGTCAGACAGCCCAGACAAACTTGAGCGCGGAGTTGCAGCACGCTCAATTTGCCATTCATGCCTATATCGCTCCATTGCGGCCGCTGAATAACATCACCACTGCGGCAGTAGCGGTTGAACTCACTCCTCCCGAAAACGGTGTCGCTCAACTCAACTCCTCTTCATATCAGCAAGCCGTGAGCAGCGCTCTCGCGTCTGGGATCGCATCCCTCCGCACTCAACTGGAGGCCGCTCCATGATCCCGCGCCACCTTGTCATCTCGGCTGCCGTCATGTTCGCGGTGGCGTTGGGCATGAGTTTTTACGTCTGGCATATGCGCAGCCGCGCCAAGGAAACTCAGCCCGCCGCTGCCGCCGATGGCCGGCCTGTCGCTGCGCCCGTCTCCGGCCCCACCGAGCAGGTCACGCTATACGTCGCCAATGACCAGACCGGAGAGTTGCGCGCTCGCTCCGCCCGCATCCCGCTTCCGGCCGGAAGGCAGGCGCACGCCGAGGAACTGCTGCGCGCCTTGTTCAGCCTCTATCTCGAAAAAAATTCTCCCCACCCACTGGGGCCGGGGTCTGAGGTTCGCAACATCTACCTGGTCGATCCCGGTCTCGCCGTCATTGACCTGAACCAGGCCTTCGCCGACGGCCACCGTTCCGGAATTCTGGTCGAGGAACTCACCGTGGCTTCGCTGGCCGAAACTTTGTCCGCAAATCTGCCCGGGATCACCCGCGTGAAATTTCTTGTAGAAGGCAAGGAGCGCGACACCCTTGCCGGTCACGCCGACTTGTCGGAGTTCTATGACGTCTCGGCGGTAAACCAGATGGTCGCGCAGTTGCAAATCGGCCAGTAAAAGCTGGAGTATCACCACTTCCCCATCGGCAATCTCGCCGCTCCTTCATTTACAATCCCCACTTATGCACTATCGTTCAGACAATCGCGCTCCCGACCAAATGCGGCCCGTCAATATCCTCCGTGACTACATCAACACCGCTGAAGGCTCCGTCCTCATCGAAGTTGGCAACACCCGCGTCATCTGTACTGCTTCCATCGAAGAGGTAGTTCCACAATTCATGCGCAACAGCGGCAAGGGCTGGATCACCGCCGAGTACGCCATGCTCCCCCGCTCCACCCTCACCCGCACTCCGCGCGAAGTAAGCAAAGGCCGCGCCAGCGGACGCACCCACGAAATCCAGCGCCTGATCGGCCGCTCCCTGCGCGCGGTCACCGACCTCGAACGCCTTGGCGAGCGCACCATCTGGATTGACTGCGACGTCATCCAGGCCGACGGAGGCACCCGCACCGCCTCCATTACCGGCGCTTTCGTCGCCCTCGGCCTGGCTCTGGAGAAACTGGTCGAAGCCGGCACTCTGACGTCAGCGCCCCTGCGCGATCTTGTCGCCGCCGTCAGCGTGGGTATCGTGGATGGCGAAATCCTCCTCGATCTCTCCTATGAAGAAGACTCCCGCGCCGACGTGGACATGAACTTCGTCATGACCGCCGGCCACAAGTTCGTCGAAGTGCAGGCCACCGCCGAGCATCAGGTCTTCGACGAAGCCCAACTCGCGAAGATGATCGCCATCGCCCGCCAGGGCTTGCAGTCACTTATGGCCAAGCAGCAGGCGATCCTGGGGACGCTGACGTTGAGGCAGTAGGTACGAAAACTTGGATGCAGCGTCACTTTTCGTTGTGCCAATGCCCGTGGCAGCACGTCAGCCGCGCATGGGACGACTTAGACCTGAACTCGGCTCAGATATTCGCAGCTTTGTGGCGGGTTCTTGCGTACTCTTCTACAGACCACTGGATGACAGCGTTCAAATCATTCGCGCACTAGAGGGAGCAAGGGACATTGAAGCCATCTTTCAAGGCGAACAATGAGGCCGGTTGGTTCTCGCTTCGTTGACGGAGGTTCCAATTCCAGAAACAATGTCCGAGGATTGTTAAGATAAACCTGTTCGGATGCGCGGATGTCTATCACGCGCCCGAGAGTGTTAATCGCTGAGGTTATAGAAATGTGCCGGAATATCAAAACCCTGTTCAACTTCGATCCGCCGGTGACTGATGAAGAAGTTCGGGCAGCATCGCTCCAATTCGTGAGAAAAATCACTGGTTTTAACAAGCCGTCAAAGGCAAACGAGGAGATCTTTCTCGCCGCAGTCGAGGAAGTGGCTGGCATCTCGAACCGTCTCCTCCGTTCCCTTGAAACCACCGCACCCCCCAAGAATCGTGAGGAGGCGGCCGCTAAAGCCAGAGCTCGCGCCATCGAGAGATTTGGCGCGTGAGCCAGAGCGGCCAACAGTGGGCGGGGATTCCGCCAGGTGCACGGCCTGAAAGTGCAGAATTGGGTCGCGTAGCCGATTCCGGAGCCTACCGCGCCCGCGAAACGGTTCGGCTCCTTTAGCTGCTGGGGATTTCTATCCCTTGGTTTACAATTACTTGTTTCAATCAGTCATATTTCTCATCGTCATTCCGGAGGAATTCCATGAAGCTCACACCTGGCAAGCTTGCCGGTCTCAAACGAGTATCCAACGATCGCGGCATCATCGCAGCCGCTGCCATGGACCAGCGCGGCTCATTGCAAAAGTCGCTGGCCAAAGAGAAAGGGAGCGCCGTTGACGACCGCATGATGGAAGAATTCAAGTCTCTGGTCGCCGAGGTACTCACGCCCCACGCCAGCGCCATCCTGCTCGATCCTGAGTGGGGATTGCCCGCCTCCAAGCGCCGCGCCAAGAACGCCGGCCTGCTGCTGGCCTACGAAAAAACCGGCTACGACAAAACCGGCCCCGGCCGTCTGCCCGATCTGCTCACCCATTGGTCCGCCCGCCGCCTCAAGGAAGCCGGCGCCGATTGCGTCAAGATTCTGCTCTATTACACGCCGTTCGATCCCAAAGACATCAACGAGCAAAAGCATGCCTGGGTCGAGCGCATCGGCGATGAGTGCCGCGCCAACGACATTCCATTTTTCCTGGAGTTCGTCGGCTACGAAGAAGGCGCTGACGAAAAAGGCTTCGACTACGCCAAGAAGAAGCCGCAAATTGTCATCGAAAGCATGCGCGAGTTCAGCAAAGACCGTTACGGCGTGGACGTTCTCAAGGTCGAAGTCCCGGTCAACATGAAATTCGTCGAAGGCGCCAAAGTCTATGGCGGACAAACGGCCTACAGCAAGAAAGAAGCCGCCGACCTGTTTCTCACCGCCGCCAAGGTTGCGACCAAGCCTTTCATTTATCTCTCGGCGGGAGTCAGCAACGCCGAGTTCACCGAGGCTCTCGAACTCGCCGCCGAGTCCGGAGTGAAATTCAACGGCGTACTCTGCGGCCGCGCCACCTGGAAAGAAGGCATCCCGGTTTATGCCAAGCAGGGCGCTGATGCCTTCCGCAATTGGCTGCAAACCGAAGGCGTGAAGAATATCAACAACGTGAACGACCGCCTGAAAGCCGCCACGTCTTGGCATTCGATCTACGGAGTCGAACCGGCCTTGGTCGGCGCATAAAGTGTGGCGCGGTCGCCCCCGCCCGCGAGATCTTATGTAGGCGCGGGCGACTCGCCCGCGCTTTTTTATTGTGCCAGCCCGCGTGACCACTGCCCACTCCACGAATTAAGATTCCTCCATGCCCTCCCAATCGCAAACCGCTCTCATTACCGGCGCCTCCGGCGGCATCGGACACGAACTCGCCAAGCTTTTCGCCAAAGATCACTACAATCTGGTCCTGGTCGCTCGCAGCCTGCCTAAACTCACGCAGTTTGCCGGCGAACTCGAGCGTCAGTTCGGCATCTCAGCCAAAGCAATCGCGCTTGACCTCTCCGCCGTACCTGCTCCTCAATTCTTGTTTGATCAGTTGCAGCGCGAAGGCATTGCCGTGGACATCCTCGTCAACAACGCCGGCTACGGCAAACTCGGCGAATTCGTTGAAATGCCTTTGGAAGACATTCTCGGCCAGATTCAGCTCAACGTCATCGCCCTCACCCATCTCTCCAAACTGTTCGCCGCGCCCATGGTCGAGCGCGGCTCCGGCAGGATCATGAATGTGGCGTCCACTGCGGGATTCCAGCCCGGCCCGCTGATGGCCGTGTACTACGCGACCAAGGCTTACGTGATCTCGTTTTCCGAAGCGCTGGCCAGCGAACTCAAAGACCAAGGCGTAACCGTGACCTGCCTCTGCCCCGGCGCCACCGATACCGGCTTTCAAGGCCGCGCCGGAACGGAAAATTCCATTCTCTTCACAAAGCTGCGCCCCATGGACGCCAAAACCGTTGCCCGCGACGGCTATCGCGCCCTGATGTCCGGCAAATCACTGGTGATCTCCGGCCTGCGCAATCGCCTGCTAGCCGAGTCGCTCCGCTTCTCCCCGCGCAAGCTGGTCACGGCTATATCGAGGAAGATCCTGGAACGGGCGGGATAGCTCCTGGCTGTGTGGTGCGGGCGCCGTCGCCCGCGAACGGTTTAGCTAGAGGCCAAGAGCTAGAAGCTAAGAGCTACTACTCCCACTCAATCGTCCCCGGAGGCTTCGACGTTACGTCATACACCACGCGGTTCACGCCTTTCACTTCGTTCACAATCCGGCTGGAAATAGTTTTCAGAACCTCGTAGGGTAGCGGAACCCAATCGGCAGTCATGCCGTCCTCCGAATGCACCGCGCGGATGGCGCAGGTGTAAGCGTACGTCCGCATGTCGCCCATCACGCCGACAGTCATCACCGGCAGCAGCACCGCAAACGACTGCCAAATCTTGGTGTACAGCCCGGCTTTCTTGATTTCACCGACCACGATGTCATCACACTCCCGCAGGATTGCCAGGCGCTCGGGCGTGACCTCGCCGAGAATCCGCACCGCGAGGCCCGGCCCCGGAAATGGCTGGCGCTGCAAAATCTCCTCCGGCATGCCGAGATCGCGGCCGATTTTTCGCACTTCGTCTTTGAACAGCTCCCTTAGCGGCTCGATCAGCTTGAGCTTCATCGTCTCCGGCAGCCCGCCGACATTGTGGTGCGACTTGATCACCTGCGACGGCCCGCGCACCGACCGCGATTCGATCACATCGGGATAAAGCGTGCCCTGCACCAGCCACTCAACTCTTCCTTCTTCTTTCTCGATGCGATGCGCTTGCTCCTCGAACACAGCGATGAATTCATTGCCAATGATCTTGCGTTTTTTCTCCGGGTCGCTGACGCCAGCCAGCTTGCTGAGAAAGCGCTCGGTCGCATCCACCGCGACTACATGCAGACCAAGCTTCTCGCGCAAGCTCTGCTGTACTTTTTCAAATTCGTTCTTGCGCAAGACGCCGTTGTTCACAAATATTGAAGTCAGGCGCGACTCGCCCTTCGCATCGCGCAACGCCCGGTCCACCAAAGTGGCGGCCACGGCGGAATCCACTCCGCCGGAGAGAGCACAAATCGCTCGCCCGCTCCCCACCATCTCCCGCACATTGGCGATAGTCGAATCAATGAAATGCTGCGCCGTCCAGTTCGGCTTGGCGCCGCAGATATTGATGGCGAAATTGCGTAGGATATCCGTTCCCAACGGCGTGTGGTGTACCTCGGGATGAAACTGCACCGCCCACATCTTTCTTTCAGCATTCTCAATCGCCGCCACCGCGTTGGGAGACTTCGCCGTCAAACGAAAGCCGTCCGGAAGCTGCTCGGCTTCGTCGCCATGCGACATCCAGACTGCCAGCACCTTCGGCAGGCCCTCAAACAAGCGCGAGCCATCGAGCAATTCCACCTTGGCGTGGCCATATTCGCGCTTGTCCGCCGGACGCACTTTGCCTCCCAGCGCATGCGCCATGTATTGCAGGCCATAGCAAATTCCGAGTATCGGCAGACCCATGCTGAAGATGCGCCGATCGGCCACCGGCGCGTCTTTGTCATAAACCGAACATGGCCCGCCCGACAGGATGATGCCCACGGGTGAATAACCGCGAATCTCCTCCACCGAAGCGGTGCAGGGCAGCACTACCGAAAAGACATTTTGTTCGCGGATGCGGCGCGCGATGAGTTGAGAATATTGCGCGCCAAAGTCGAGGACGACTATGGTTTGGTCGAGTCTAGCTTGGTCGATCTGGGGTTGGTCGAGGTGAGATTGGGCTTCCACGGACTAATGTCTCAGATTGTAGGGCAAGTGTAAAGCGGGAATGAGGGACGGTCGGAGGGCAGCGGGCGCTCGCGAGTGCGAAGCGATCGGCTAAGCGTCAAAATCCGGCATCGAGCACGCGCCTTGACCGCGAGGATCTCCGCAGGAACCGCACGCACCAGCCGATGGTGCGGCACTCGACGTCGTTTTCCCTGCCACCGCAAACACCGAAAGCTGGGGCGCCAGCTTCTTGCTGTGGCATTTCGGACATGCCGCTTTTTGGCTGCCGTACACCAGAGCTTCAAATTCGTGCTCACATTCCTTGCAGATGTACTCAAAAATCGGCATGAATAACTCCTGACTTCCGCGGGCTCAAGCAACTCCATTTAAAATCAAACCGTGGGGACTTCGCAAACCGCTCCGCCAGGTTCTAATCTGGTAAGGTCCAATCCGCCCAGGTTCGCTCCGGCGAAGTTCGTCCCGCGCCGCTATTTGCGCGGAGGGCACATCCAAACCCTGGCCAGCTTTTTCTTGCCGCGCCGCAAGGCTCCGCCGCTTGCCGAAGAGCGTCTCATCGAAGTCGAGCCGGGCGTCAAGGTCCTTTGCCATTGCCACTGGCAGCCAGATCGGCAAAACGCCCTGACCGTCATCATCGTGCACGGGCTCGAAGGCTCCAGCGACTCCGACTACATGCTCGGCATCGCCAGCAAGGGCTTGGCCGCGGGCATGAATGTCATTCGCATGAACCAGCGCAATTGCGGCGGCACGGACGGCATCTCACCCACGCTCTACCATTCCGGACGTTCACCCGACATCGCCGCCGTCGCCGAACATCTCATCAGCCACGACCACATCTCGCGCTTTGCTCTGGCGGGATTCTCCATGGGCGGCAACCTCGTACTGAAACTCGCCGGGGAGTGGGGCAGCCAGGGACCGCCGCAATTCCGCGCCGTCGCCGCCGTCTGCCCGGCCATGAACCTCGCCGCCTCCGCCGATGCCTTGCATCTGCCGGTCAATCGCCTTTACGAGTATTACTTCATCTGGAAGCTGCGCCAGCGTCTCTATGCCAAGTCGCAGCTCTTTCCCGGCACGTTCGAGACCTCTCGCATGCGCGGCGTAAAAAGCCTGCGCGATTTCGACGACAAAGTCACGGCCTACTACTCCGGATTCACCGGCGCCGACGACTACTACTTCCGCGCCGCCGCCGCCAACGTGGTTGACCGCATCGCCGTGCCCACGTTCATCCTGCACGCCGCCAACGATCCCTTCATCCGCATCCTGCCCGAGACCCGCCAAAAAGTTCTTTCCAATCCCAACATCACGTTCGTCGAAACCGAAGATGGCGGGCACTGCTCATTCCTCGGCGAGCGTGACGGCAACGTCGATGGTGACGACGGCCGCTGGGCGGAAACGCAAGTCGTGGAATTCCTGCGCCGCTTTTAACAGCTATCGAACGTATCAAGTATTGTCATTCCGAGGAGCGCAGCGACAAAGGAATCTGCTGTTCCCGCGGGCTCCACAACTCGCAATCAGCCGTTATACTGGACCTCGGCTAGCCACCATCTCCCTTAGGCTGCAGCCGAGGAACTGCCCATGAGTCATGATAGGCGGAGCCAAGACGCCCGCGATCGCGAGCTCGGAATGAATCGTGACATCACACGGCGGGACTTCCTCAACGGAGTCAGCATCGCCGTTGGTGGATCGCTTCTTGTCTCTGGTGCGCCATGGCTCTACGGCATCCTCGATCCCGCTTTCGCCCCTGCATTCGCTCCTGAAAAAGACCCCAACTACTATCCGCCCACCCTGATGGGCATGCGCGGCAATCATGATGGCTCATTCCCTGTCGCTCACAGCCTGCGCGACGGCACCTTTTGGAACAAAGCTGCCAAGCCTCAATCAACCAGCGAGACCTACGATCTGGTCATCGTTGGCGGAGGCATCAGCGGCCTCTCCGCCGCTTATTTCTATCGCAAACATGCCGGTCCCAAAGCGCGCATTCTCATCATCGAGAACCACGACGACTTCGGCGGCCACGCCAAACGCAACGAGTTTCGCGTCGGCGGCCGGCTCCTGCTCGCCAACGGCGGAACGCAATCCATGGAGGACCCCTCAGCCTACAGCGCGGTGGCAAAGCAACTTCTCGTCGAGCTCGGCATTGAGGTCAAGCGCTTCTACCAGGATTACGATCAGAAGCTCTATGCCAAGCTTGGTACAGCGTGCTTCTTCGATCGCGAGACTTTCGGCGAAGACCGGCTCGTCCCCGGCATGGGATCAACTCCCTGGCCCGACTTTCTCGCTAAAGCCCCACTCTCCGAGGCCGTTCGCCGCGACATTGCCCGGGTTTACACCGAAAAGGCGGACTATCTGCCGCACTTGACTCGCCAGCAGAAGCGCGCCCGGCTGGCAAAAATCAGTTACGCCGATTTTCTTACCAAGATTTGCAAGGTCACTCCCGCTGCTTTGCCCTTTTTTCAGCCCTATCCGCATGATGAGATGGGTGTCGGTATTGACGCTGTTTCCGCCCTCTTCTGCTTCGATAAACCTGATGACTACGGAGCCATCAGCTATCCCGGATTCGATGGCATGAATCTGGGCGAGCAGGAAGACGCAGATGTAGATCCCTATATCTTTCACTTTCCCGACGGCGGCGCTTCCATTGCGCGCCTGCTGGTGCGCTCTCTGATTCCCGGGTCAATCCCCGGCAACACGATGGAAGACGTGGTCACGGCTCGTGCCGACTACAGCCATCTGGATGAACCCGGCTCTCAGGTTCGCATTCGTCTGAACAGCACAGCGGTGCAGGCCAGTCACGAGGGATCCCTGGACTCGTCTAAGGCTGTCAACGTGGCCTACGTTCGCGGCGGAAAGCTGCAGACCGTGCAAGCGAAGCACTGCATCCTCGCCTGCTACAACATGATGATCCCCTACCTTTGCCCCGATCTTCCGCAGAAGCAAAAACGGGCATTGGAGTTCAATGTCAAGGTCCCGCTGGTGTACACTCGCGTGGCCATCCGCAACTGGATGCCGTTCAAGGACCTCGGAATTCATCAGATCACCGCGCCCGGCAGCTATCACTACCACACGGCGCTCGACTTCCCGGTGAGCATTGGGGAGTATCAGTTTCCCAGCAATCCGGAGGAGCCGATGGTCCTGTTCATGCTGCGCACACCCTGCAAACCCGGGCTTCCTCGCCAGGATCAATACCGGGCCGGACGCGGCGAGCTCTACACGACTCCGTTCTCCACCTTCGAGCGAAACATTCGCGATCAGTTGCAACGCATGTTAGGTCCATCTGGGTTCGACTCTGCGCGCGATATTCAGGGGATCACCGTGAATCGCTGGGCGCACGGCTACTCCTACGAGTACGAATCGCTCTCTGATCCGGACTGGCCGCCAGCCGAGCGTCCTTGTGTCATCGGCCGGCAGCGCTTCGGACGCATTTCCATCGCGAATTCGGATGCCGGCGCAAGCGCTTACACCAACGTCGCCATCGATCAGGCCCATCGCGCGGTGCGGGAGATCCTGGCCGTCGCGTAATCTGAGGGATCCACTCCCTCCGGCGGAGGTCATCCCGATGCCTCGCGCTTTCACCGGTGGGGCAAGGGATCTGGCGCGCATCACCGGTGATTTGTCAGTTCTTCCACCTTCACCGGCTCCGACGCGGCCCCCAACTGCCGCCGCCAGTCCAGTTCTTCGACAAATGCATGCGAATTTCTCCAGTTCGCCTGTACCTTGACGAAAAGCTCCAGAAACACCTTGACGCCCAGCATTTTTTCAATCTGCATGCGCGCCGCAGTGCCAATTTTCTTTAGCATCTGCGCCTGCTTCCCCACCAAAATCCGTTTCTGGCCGTCCCGCTCGCAGTAAATGGCGGCGGCAATTCGTGTCAGTTTCTTGCCTTCCTCGAACTGCTCGATCAGCACTCCGGTCGCGTGCGGCACCTCTTCGCTGGTCTCGATCAAGATCTGCTCACGAATGATCTCCGCCACCATGAACCGTGCTGGCTGGTCGGTCACTTGATCCTCGGCAAAGTACGGCTGGCCTTCCGGCAGGTTCTCGATCACCTTTTCTAACAGCACATCCAGGCCCTGGCGCTTGCGCGCCGACAGCGGAATCATCTCCTTGAAGTCATGCAGTCCGCGATACTCATTCATGATGGGCAACAGCTTTTGCTTGTCGCCACGGAGCAAATCAATCTTGTTTAGCAGCAGGAACACCGGCGTCCCCAGCCGCTTTGCCATGTTCAACACGAACTGATCCTCGGCCGCCGATCTTCGAGTTGCATCCACGATCAGCAGGATCAAGTCGCAACCGTCCAGAGCCTCACGAACCTCAGACATCATCTTGCGTCCCAGCGAGTTGTCCGGCTTGTGTACGCCCGGAGTATCAATCAGAACGATTTGCCCGCCGGTTTTCTTCTTCTTGGGAACCTGGTTCTTTTTCTTGGGATCTTGGTTCTTTGGGCCCCGATTCTTTGGAACTTGGACAATTCCCAGAATGCGGTTGCGCGTGGTCTGCGGCTTGGGGCTGATAATGGCCAGCTTTTCACCCACCAGTGCGTTCAGCAATGTGGATTTGCCAGCGTTAGGGCGCCCGAGAATGCAGACAAAACCAGAATGAAACGTCATGGGAATAGGCTACCAGCAGTTACCACTCCAGAGTCTGGCTAGCAGCCAGGAGCTGGAAGCCAGCACTCGCCTTCATATCAGCTTCAACTGCTTGGGCTGGACCACTGAAATCCGCACCTTCTCCACCCGCCGCTTCGTGGACTCCAGCACTTCGAAGCGCAATCCGTCCTCCTCGATGACGTCGCCCTTTTGCGGAATGCGTCCCGCCATCTCGCTGACCAATCCGGCAACTGTGGCTGACTCTTTTCCTTCCGGCCGCTGCCCAAACAGTTCATCGAGCCGGTCAACATCCACGTTTCCACTCACGACGTAGGACTGCTCGCTCTCCCGCACCACTTCCGGCTTCTCGTGCTCCTCGCGAATTTCCCCGACGATTTCTTCCACCAGATCCTCGATCGTGACCAGGCCCGCCACGCCGCCGTACTCGTCCACCACGATCGCCATGCGTACATTCTTCTTTTGCATCTCGCGCAGCAGGTCGCTTCCGAGTTTGCTCTCCGGCACAAAATACACGTCCTTGCGCATCAAGCTGTCCACCGTCCGGGTACGGGCTTCGGTGTCCAGCACCTGCAGTACATCCTGCGCATAGACAATCCCCTTAATGTTGTGGATGGTTCCCTCGAAAACCGGGACCCGGGAGAACGGCTTCAACCGTAGCAACTCAATAAATTGTTCGACCGTGGTATTGGTCGGCACCGCGACGATTTGCGGCCGCGGCTTCATCGCCTCTCGTACTGTCTTCTCCCCAAACTCCACCGCTGATTGGATCAGGTCGCGATTGCTCTCATCGAGGATTCCCTCTTCCTGTCCGGCCTCAATCAATGCATCCACCGCTTCCGCCTGGCTCTCCGGCAGTTCCTCGGAATGCTCCTTGGTCAAAGTCGTCACCGATCGCAAAAAGCCGAGCACCAGCGTGACCGGCAGCACCAAGTAAATAACAATCCGCAGCAATGGCACCCACGTCGCCAGCCACTGACCTTTGGTGCGCGAGAAAAAAACAAAAGGAAGGAAGCGGTTAAAGACAATCACAATCAAAATCAAGCTCAACGTGGCTTGCAGAATCTCATAGATACTCCAGGCGCGATCGCGAAAGACCGCAAATCCGACCAGCATGGCGATTGCCGCGATCGTGAGCTGCGGGACAACAGCCATGGACAGTTCCGCCCGCTCGCGGCTGACGCCAAGCCTAGGCTCAACATGTTGCTCGAAGGCATCAATGTTGTCCTGGAATTCACGCGACAGGAACTTGCCAATCTCCCGGTAGAGCCGGTCCACGTAGGATGCCAGTGTCAATAGCCCAAGCAGGGGGATAAGCGCAAGTGCGATGGCAAGGTTCATACTGTGCGGCTCCGCCGCGGTCGGGTGGCGCGGGATTGGGTCCGTCGCCGCGCGGGCTTCCCTGGCGTGAGTAAACCCCCACCCGCCGCTTTTGCTTGAGGCTTTCCCGCTGTCCCGTTTCTCTCAATCAAACCCACTGGGAGTCCCAGCCTCCTCCGCAACTGTTCTTCCCGGCGTGCCATCTTCCCGTTGTCCCGTTCGTGATCGTATCCGGCGAGATGGAGCAGTCCGTGTAACGCCAGAATCTTCACCTCTTCCGCCGTCGAATGGCGCAACCGTCTCGCATTCTGCGCCGCAATGTCCGCCGAGATCGCGATGTCACCGGCGAAACCGTTGCCCGACCCCGCCACTGGAGGAAACGACAACACGTCGGTCGGACGATTTTTTTTTCGAAAGCGCCAATTGAGTTTGCGCAACTCGCCGCTGCCCGCGACCAGGACGCTCACTTGCCCCCGCACCCCGGCCAAACGAGCTGCACGCGTGACAAACCTCGCCAGCGCCGACTCACTAAATCCCGCCACTCGCTTTCCGAAAATAATCACCGCGCTCCAGTTGTCGCAAAACAAAGGCTTCGCAAAATAACGGCTTCCCAAAACAAACAGGAGGGCCCGTTCCGGCGCCCTCCCGCTCGATCACTCACATTCTACTCTCTAGAGCTTGCTTCCATGCTCGGCCTAACACTGCCCGGAGCCACATTCTTTTGCGGAGCCGCATCATCAGCTCCGTTTGTCTTCCCGCCCGCCGCGCTCCTGGCTTCGAGCAGCGACAACTGCTCTTCCGCCACTCTGTTCTTGTGCTCGTCGTAGGCCCGGATGATGCGCTGCACCAGATGGTGCCGCACCACGTCACCTTCATCAAAATAAACGAACGCCAGGCCTTCCACCGTTTTCAGAATATCCACCGCTTCCAGCAAGCCGCTGCGCCGTGCATTCGGCAAGTCAATCTGAGTGATGTCGCCCGTGATCACCGCCTTCGAATTGAATCCCAGCCGGGTCACGAACATTTTCATCTGCTCGGATGTCGTGTTCTGGGCCTCGTCCAGAATCACGAACGAGTCATTCAAAGTGCGCCCGCGCATAAACGCTATCGGCGCAATTTCGATGACATTCTTCTCCAGATAGCGATCGACTTTCTCGGGATCGAGCATGTCATAGAGCGCGTCGTAAAGCGGCCGCAGGTACGGATCAATCTTGTCCTGCAACGTTCCCGGCAGGAATCCCAGCCTCTCGCCGGCTTCCACTGCGGGACGCGCCAAAATGATCCGGTTCACGCGCTTGGCCAAGAGCGCGGAGATCGCCATGGCCACGGCCAGGTAAGTCTTCCCCGTTCCCGCCGGTCCTACGCCAAACACCATGTCGTGCTTCTCAATCATTTCGAGATAGCGGCGCTGATTCAAGCTCTTGGGCTGCACCGTGCGCCGCCCGAAGGAGCGCTGCCGCCCGGCCTCTGCCAGGCCGCGCAACGTGGCCTTGGGATCGGCCATCAACACCCGCAACATGCTGTTCAGATCGCCATTATTAAAGGTATGCCCGGAGCGCAGCAGGTGGTCGTAATCGGCAAAGACCTGCTCGGCGCGCGCCACATCACGAGCCGCCCCCTCCAGTTCGATGGAATCGGAGCGCAGGTCAATATTGATGTTCAGTCCGTCTTCCAGCACGTGTAGATTCTCATCCCGCGTGCCGAACAGGGTCTCGATATTTGGACTGATTTCAATGCTTTTCTTCATTCAGTTTGACGTATCCCCCCGTGCACTGGCTCCGGGCATACTCATGCCTGGCGCAGGCACAGATCATGTTCCTTGATATGGAGATGGAAACCAGCGAGATGCTCGCGCCCGGGGTGCAAGCAACTACCATTGGGTAAAAGGGTACGCCGGAGCCGGAGCGGTAGTCAATGCCAGGGTTTATGCGAAGTGGTCGGCATAGCGCGTCGATCTTCAGCCCTTCGTCCGAATCTTCGCAGGATGCAATAAATGCCCTCTCTGCCACCGGGAATGTCATATAACTCATTGATTCTAAATAATCATTGATTGGAATATCGCTTGCGACTTGTGCCTTCGACACAGTTTCGACGAGATTGATAGCAATGCTCACCCCGAGCAAGTCATTGGCTGCCACTCTGCTTCTATGCCTCCTAGCCCCGGCAGTGGCGTGTTCTCGCCAGTCAGTAACGTTCGCCTCCAACCCGCCAGTTTCGAACAACTCCCCGCAACTGCCATTCAATCGGACCTCCGAAGGCGCGGGTATCTCGCCCACCGCACATCTGATTTCAGAACAGGCTCCCGCCGGGACATCCCTCGTGGTTCGTTTGCAATCGCCTCTGTCGAGCGCGGATGCGCGGCCCGGAGACCGCTTCGATGCCATTTTGGATGAGCCGATCGCGGCGCAAGAGCACATACTGGCCCAGCGTGGTGCTCCGCTTCAAGGTCGAGTCGTGGCCGTCGAGCCTGCCCGCAGCGGGCAAAACTCCGGCTACCTCCGGCTTACGCTTGTCACCATAGTTATCAATGGCAAATCGTTCGCCTTGGAAACGTCCAGCATGTTCGCGAAAGGCAATTCGGAACGTGAACAGCTTACGGAGCGTCAAAGCACCGTGACGGCAAACCTGGTCCATACCGGAACGGCGCAGACCTCCGGCCCCAGAAAAGATGTGAAGTTTTCCACAGGGCGTCGGCTGGTTTTCAGGCTCGCGCAGCCACTCGCGGTACAGAACTAAACGACATTCGACGGGCCCCCATGGAAACGCTGATCTCAGCGCCCCGCTGGCCGAGCCCGTTTCCGCCGAGGGTTTCGCTTCTTCCCGCAGCCTCGGTGTCCAACGGGTTCCACGTCTCCGTCTCCCCCAGCCCCCTCCGCCAGATGTGTTCGTTCGTCACGCTTGCAATGTGACAACTGTCCTTAGCACTCACAGCCACAGTGTCTGAGACTTCCCAAATGGGGAGCGCGGAGATCGTAACTTGGCGCCACAAGTTCCGATACGGAAACTTGGCCCAATTGGGCACGGGACTCTCCGCGACGTTCTGTTTAAGTGAAAGTATTCATCCGCCGATCCTGTAGTTTGGAAACGGGTCGCCCTCCCGAAAAGGGCGAAACTCTGGCCGATATGAGCACTGCACGGCACGCCCACGCAAGCATCGAAGACGATTCGAAGCGGCAGCTACAGGCGGCTCAGCCGGAGCCGGATGGGCCCCGGATGGAAGCAATCGGACGCCTGGTCGGAGGCGTAGCCCACGACTTCAACAATCTGCTCACCGGCATTATGCTTTATTGCGATCTGCTGCTGGCCGGATTGCCGCTCACTGGAGCGCCGCTCGCGGGAACAGCGGACGAGAAACGCCTCCGTCACTATGTGGAAGAGATTCGCGGCGCCAGCGAGAGCGGCGGAGCGTTGATCCGGCAACTGTTGGCGGTAGTTAGGCGTCAGTCTACTGAACCCCAGCCGCTATCGCTCAATGCGGTCATCCGAACGACAAGAAATCTGCTCTCCCGCCTGGTGGGGGAGAACATCGAGCTGGCTGCTGAACTGGCGGAAAATCTGGGACTGGTAAAGATCGACCCCGCCCACGCCCAGCAGATTGTCCTCAACCTGGTGCTCAATGCCCGCGACGCCATGCCGGAAGGCGGGGCGATCACCATCGCAACCCGAAATTGCGTGGCTCCAGCAACCAGCTCTGCACCATCCCTGACCGACTCTGGCGTGGAACTCAGCGTCACCGACGGCGGCTCCGGGATAAGCGCTGAAACACGCACCCGTATTTTCGAGCGTTACTTCACCACCAAACCGCCGGGCCGGGGAAATGGCCTGGGCCTGGCCACGGTTTACAGCGTCGTCGAGAACTGCGGCGGATCAATTCAAGTAGAAAGCGATCCCGGGAAGGGCACGCGGGTAACCGTTCATTTTCCCCGCTGCCGAGAAGAGGCAAGTGTTCAGCCGCGACCTATCCCGATTTCTCCGGACGAAATTGCGGTACAATCCAGCCCCTCCCCAAAACCACCCAAATCCCAACATAGAAGAGGTACTTCAACATGACTACAGCCGTTATGCCGGCACTAGATCCGCCACCCCAGATTGAGGGGGCAAACTTTTTGAACCTTGTGATCGTGGACGACGAACGCGCCATCCGTGAGATTTGCCGCGAGGTGGCGCAATCCCTGGGCTTCAACGCGTCGGTAGCCGATTCCGCGGAGCACACCTACCGGCTGCTCGATTCGCAAGCAGTGGATGTTGTGCTGCTCGACTTGAAACTGCCCGGCGCCGGGGGCTTGGAGGCCCTGCACCGCATCAAGCAGCGCCGTCCCGATGCCGAGGTAATTGTGGTGACCGGGTACGCCACCGTTCAGTCCGCCGTGCAAGCCATGAAAAATGGCGCCTACGATTACGTGACCAAACCCTTCAGCATGGATGAGCTCAAGCTGCTCCTGCAGCGAGTGACCGCGCATTTGAAGCTGAAAAGCGAAAACCGCATGCTGCGGGAGAGGATCAAATCGAAACAGGGATTCGGCGGTATCGTCGGCCGGGCTCCGGAAATGGACAAGCTCTACCGCATCATCGCCAAGGCAGCCCAAAGCAGCCATCCCGTGTTGATTCTGGGTGAGAGTGGCACGGGCAAAGAAATGGTCGCGCGCTCCATTCACTTTTCCGGGCCATTTCGCGATAAGCCTTTCATTCCGGTGGATTGCGGTTCGCTGGTCCCGACTTTGATTGAAAGCGAGCTCTTTGGCTATGTGAAGGGCGCTTTCACCGGCGCCATGCAATCGAAGGAAGGCCTGCTGGCCATCGCCGAGGGCGGCACGGTTTTTCTCGATGAAGTCGGAGAACTGCCGGTGGACCTTCAAGCCAAGTTGCTGCGGGCCATTCAGGAGAAAGAGATTCGCCCGGTGGGCAGCACCAAACGCATTCCCATCAATGTGCGAACTTTGGCAGCCACCAATCGCGACCTCGAGCGAGCCGTAGCGCAGGGAGCCTTCCGGCGCGATTTGTATTTCCGGCTCAACGTGTTGAGCCTGCGGATTCCGGCCTTGCGCGAGCGGCGGCAGGATATTCCGTTGCTGGTGGGCTATTTCCTGGAGCGCCTGTCGCGCACTTCGGGACAGGAACGGACCCTGAGTGACGACGCTCTGAAGGCCATGCTGGCCTACGACTGGCCGGGCAACGTCCGGGAATTGGAGAACTGCTTGGAAAGGGCGTGCGCGTTGACCAGCGGTCCCGTGATCCAGTTGGTGGATCTGCCCAGCGCCATCCATGGCAGCAACAGCAGCCAGATTGTGGTGGGGGAAACCTCGTTGAAAATCATCCCTATGGCCGAGTTGGAAAGGCAAACCATCATCAGCGCCATCACCCGGCTCAATGGCGACAAACTGATGGCGGCGCGGCTGTTGGGAATCGGCAAGACGACGCTTTATCGGAAGCTCAAGGAGTACGCCTGTCAGCAACTGGACTGAATGGGAACTCAGTTCCCGCGATGAAACCCGGAGCAGCCCGCAAATTGGAATAAGTGGCGCATTTTCAGCACTGATCCTGTGGTCCGCGACGTGCAGTTGCGCTTAGTATGATTTTGTTAATCACGCCAGCCGATCGAGGTCCGGAATGCGCCGAAGCCATTGAGGAGGCTACTACAGAGGCTACTCAGCTCGCCTCCAGCCTGCGCCAGGCAGGGGCGCTGTTGCGGTCGCAGGAGTACTCGGCGGTGGTCATTGATCAATTCCTGCTGGAAGCGGCTCCCGACGAAGGTGAAGCTGTCCTCCAGCACCTGGGTACGGCGATTCCTGTGCCCACGAACTTTGCCATCAGCGGGATCGAGCGTGTGGTGCGCGAGGCGCGCTCCGCCTTGCATCGTCGCAGCCGTGAAGTCATGATCGCGCGACAGGGTGCGCAACAGGCGCTTCGCGATGAACTTAAAGATACGGTAACGGCGTTGCTGCTTTCCTGCGAGATGGCCTTGCAGGTTCCTGACCTGCCCCCGCTCGCCGAGGGCAGGATGCGAACCGTGGACGAACTGGCCCGGGAAATGCGCAAGAAGCTGGGTGCCGGAGCATAGAGTTCGCAGGCGCTTTCTCCTAATAAGCGGCAAGGCGCGGGGCGCCTCGCCCTTCACTGCATCTCTCTATCACACTAAACTGCTGTTTCGCTCAGCGCCATCTCCTCCACTGCTTGTTCCAGCATGAAAGCCAGCACTTCCTGCGGCACGGGATTATTCCACACCGGGGCGAACGACTGCCGGTGCAGCGGGCATGGGCCGTGCTCGCGCAACGCAGCAATGTGGTGGGGCGTGCTGTAGCCTTTGTTGGAAGCGAGTCCGTACACCGGAAAGATGGGATCCCATTCGCAGATAAGGCGGTCTCGTTCCACTTTAGCCAGAATCGAGGCGGCAGCGATGGAGGCGGAAAGCGCGTCTCCGTGGATGATGGCTTCCTGCGTCAGCTCGCAATCGAGCCGGACCGCGTCAATGAGTAAATGGTCGGGAGCAGGTTGCAAGCCCAGGACCGCCTCACGCATGGCAACACGTGAAGCCTGATAAATGTTGATTTGGTCGATGCGGGCGGCATCTACGGCAGCGATGGCCCAGGCGATGGCATGTTGACGAATGCGCTCCGCCAGAATCTCGCGGCGTTCCGCGGGCAGCAGCTTCGAATCCCGCAGCCCCCGGACGCGATACCCAGGATCGAGAATCACCGCCGCGGCCACCACCGGACCGAACAGCGACCCTCGGCCGACTTCATCCACTCCAGCGACGAGCTTCGCCCCGTTTGCCCAGGCGCTCTTCTCAAATTTCAGGGTGCAGCGCAGGCGCTTGAGCAGACGCAGCTTGACTGCCGCGGCTGAGAGCTTTTTCTCCGGGACGATTTTGGCCTTCGCCGGCATGAATCGAATAACGCGGCAAGAACGCAAGAACGAACAACGCCAGCGTCATCTTCGCCGAGGGCAGCCTTGTGGAGCAAGGAGGAAAACCAACCCGCAGAGCCTCGACTGCCGCGATTCGCGGTTTGACAGGGCAACAACCGCCGAATATAGTGTTTGGCACGTTTCGGGCACCACTGCCCCTGTACGCTGCCCGGAACCTAATTTTCCGTCGCGGCTTTTTTACTTTAAGCATTCGGTTCCATTCTCGAACCCAAAGATCGATTCCCTGAAGGAGATGCCTCCCATGAAACCCCGCGCCGCTTGCGTGGTAGTTGGATGGTTGTCGTTAGTTCTTTCCGTGGCCGCTCAGACTTCGGTCAGCAGCTCTGTTTCTGCCCAGGTGCCGCCACCGTTGCTCCAGTTCTCGAACGTCGCCACGGATGAGGGCGGCAGTCCCATGAGCGGCCTGGTGACTATCACGTTCTCGCTCTACAGCAGCCAGCAGGGCGGCGAGCCACTGTGGACGGAGACGCAGAATAACATCCCACTCGACTCCACCGGCCACTACTCCGTGCAACTGGGCGTCACCAAACCTGCCGGCGTGCCGACGACTCTGTTTACCTTAGGACAGGCACGCTGGCTGGGAGTACAGATTGCCGAACAGGCGGAGCAACCGCGCATATTGCTGGTGAGCGTGCCCTATGCTCTCAAGGCCGGCGACGCGGCGACGATTGGCGGATTGCCTCCCTCAGCTTTCGTGCTGGCTGCTCCACCCATCGGAGCTGCAACGGTGCCCACCACCGAGCCGGCTACCGGGCAGAGTGTACCGCCGCCGTCTAATCCCGTCACCGGCACCGGCACAGTGAACTTCGTGCCGCTGTGGGATTCTACGTCCGACATCATAAGTTCGGCGCTGTTTCAAGCGGGGACGGGAAGCACCGCGAAAATCGGCATCAACTCGACCACGCCGGTCTCGACCCTGGATGTCAAGGGAGGCAGCACGATTCGCGGTACGCTCAGCTTGCCCAGTGCAGGCACGGCGACCGCCAGTAAGGGAGCAAATTCGCAGCCGCTGACCCTCGCGGCTTCGGCTTTCAATAGCAGCACCAGCAAAGCCGTCGCGCAGACCTTCCAATGGCAAGCGGAACCGGCGGGCAACGATACGTCGAATCCCTCGGGCACGCTGAATTTGCTGTTCGGTTCGGGTACCAATAAGGCCGCCGAGACCGGATTGAACATCGCCGACAACGGGCAGATCAACTTCGCGGCCGGACAAACCTTCCCCGGCACCGGCAATGGCACGATTACGGGGGTGACGGCTGGCTCAGGATTGACGGGGGGAGGAAGCAGCGGAAACGTAACCCTTTCCGTGCCCTCCGGTGGAATCAGCAACGCCATGCTGCAGAACGCTTCCCTCACCGTGAGCGCGGGCACGGCGCTTACTGGCGGCGGAGTGGTGCCTCTCGGCGGGAGCACGACCCTCAACGTCGATACCACCAAAGTCATGACCGGGGTTGTAGCGGGAACAGACCTCAGCGGCGGCGGCAATGGCGGTGTGCAAATTCTCAATCTCGACACCACAAAGGTGCCGCAGTTGGTAGCCGCTAACACCTTCACCGGCAATCAGACGGTGAACGGGAACCTGAGCGCAACGGGAGTGGTGACCGGCAGCAGCTACCAGATCGGCAGCAACCTGTTCGCCTTTGGCTCTTTGGCAAGCAACAATGCATTTCTCGGGTTTGCAGGGAACACCACGATGTCGGGCACTCGCAATACCGCAACCGGTGTCGCCTTGACCAGCAACACTTCGGGCACCGACAACACCGCGGCCGGTACGAGCGCGCTCGCCGTCAATACCACGGGAAGTTTCAACATGGCCTCTGGTGTTTTCGCACTTAGCCTTAATAGCGCGGGTAACGGCAACACCGCTTTCGGCAACTTCGCCCTCCCCTTGACGACGACAGGCAATCAAAATACCGGTATCGGCCCGGGTGCGGGTGTTACCACGGACTCGTCGAATATGACTGGCTCGTTCAACACTTTCTTAGGTTTTAGCACGGCCGTCAAGACAGGAACGCTGACTTATGCAACGGCCATCGGAGCCAGCGCGGAGGTGGATCAAAGCAATTCGATTGTGCTCGGTGCCATTAACGGGGTGAACGGCGCCATAGCCAACACCAACGTGGGCATCGGCACAACCGCCCCGCAGGCCCCGCTCGACATTCTGCCAAACGGCAACAGCGAGCATGCTCTGCTTGGCAATGTCGGTTGTGGGCCTGCCAACGCCGGCATTATCTTCGCCACAACCCTGACCGCAAACTGTCAGACTTACGCCATCTCTGGCGACAGCGGTGGCAACACCTACGTTGATGCTCCTGGCGGGACCCTTTATTTCCGAATCTCCCCCAACCAGACAGCAATGAGCATCGCCCCGACCGGCAACATCAATATGAGCGGACTCGTCACCTTCGCGCCTACTCAGACATTTCCAGGCACCGGAACAGTAACGAACGTTAGTAGTAGCGGAAATGGTTTGACCGGCGGACCCATCACCAGCAGCGGGACACTCAGCATCGACACAACGAAAGTGCCGCAACTGAACGTGGCGAATACCTTCACCGGGAATCAGACGGTGAACGGAAATCTGAGCGCGACGGGCGTAGTTACGGGCAGCAGTTACCAGGTCGGAAGCAACCTCTTTGCCTTCGGTACTGCATCAAGCGGGAATGCGTTCCTGGGCTTTGCCGGGAACACAACCATGACCGGCCTCAACAATATCGCTTCGGGTTTTAATGCGTTAGCCAACAACACCGCGGGCGAGTCGAACACGGCCATCGGTGTGGCAGCCCTCTTCGTGAACTCCACGGGCAACGGCAACACGGCAGCCGGAGGCGGAGCCCTAAACAGCAATACGACGGGCGCCGGCAACACCGCAGTCGGGGCCGGAGCGCTTGTGAACAACACCACGGGCGTCGGCAACACTGCTAGCGGCTCGAACGCAGGACTTGCGCTCGACAATTCAGTTGTCACTGGCTCAAGCAACACCTTCCTGGGCACGTCAGCCGATCCCAGCACAGGGACGCTGAGCAATGCCACGGCGATCGGAGCGAACGCCGAAGTCGCCGCCAGCAATTCTCTCGTGCTGGGCAGCATCAAAGGCGTGAACAACGCCTCCTCCAGCACGAATGTCGGCATCGGTACCACAACTCCGCTTGCGCCCCTCGACATTCTGGCCAGCGGCAGCAGCGTGCACGCCCTGATTGGCAATGTCGGTTGCGGGCCTGCCAACGCCGGCATTATCTTCGCCACAAGCCTGAACGCAAATTGTCAGACTTACGCCATCTCTGGCGACAGCGGCGGCAACACCTACGTTGATGCTCCTGGCGGGGAGCTTCACTTACGTATCTCCCCGAACATCGACGCCATGGTTATCGACACCCACGCCAATGCGACGGTTTTCGGCAACCTGAGTGTTACAGGAACACTGTCCAAAGGCAGCGGCTCGTTCAAGATCGATCACCCGCTTGATCCGGCGAACAAGTATCTGTACCACTCCTTCGTGGAATCGCCCGATATGATGAATGTTTACAACGGGAACGTCGTCACGAACCAGCGTGGAGTTGCGACCGTGACACTGCCCGACTACTTTGAAGCCCTCAATCGCGATTTCCGCTATCAACTCACGGTAATCGGCCAGTTCGCGCAGGCGATCGTTGCCAAGGAAATCAGCGGTAACCAGTTCACCATCAAGACAAGCAAGCCTGGCGTAAAAGTGTCCTGGCAAGTGACCGGCATCCGCCATGACGCCTATGCCGATGCTCACCGCATTCAAGTGGAAGAAGAGAAGCCCCCTCAGGAACAAGGGCATTACCTCCACCCGGAGTTGTTCGGCGCAACGCCAGAGCAGGCGATCGGCTACCACGCGCAGGCCGACTACGACGCAACCGCCGATGCAACTTCAGGTGTGGGAACCTGGAAGTGAAGCCAGAGATGATTCCGGTTGTTCGCAGAACCAGGCAGCAGCGGGGACGCCCGGTGGAAGCCCAGAAATGCGTTAGCAACGGAAACGCGCAGGATTCCTGCAATGCTTGGAAGTTTTCTTTGTGAAAAAATCGCGATCAAGGCAAGAGAAGCTGCAATGACGGTTTTGCACGACACCTTCTCCCATGAACAAGGACGGAGTTTGGTTGGGCGCCCTCTCCAAAATTACTTCGCAGCCGCTTCGACCGTGGCGTGCTCGCGCTCCACATCTTTCAGACGGGCAGCTTTGCCTCGCAGGGAGCGCAGGTAATACAGTTTGGCGCGGCGGACTTTCGAAGAACGCACCAGTTCGACCTTATCGATCACGCGGGAGTTCTCCGGGAAGATGCGTTCCACCCCTTGACCGAAGCTGATCTTGCGCACCGTGAAGCTGGCCTGAGGACCGCGGCTGCGCGAGATGACCACGCCTTCGAACGCTTGCAAGCGTTCCTTGTCGCCTTCTTTAATCTTCACGTGTACGCGGACGGTGTCGCCGGGGGCAAAGTCGGGAATGTCAGTGCGTTTGGCCTTCGCCAGCAATTTTTCGATAATCAGGTTCGACATGGTGGTATCCCTTCGCTCTCAGTATCGTCTGAACTTCTATTCGCCCTTCGTCCGAGCCAGCAACCTCTTGTCCTCGTCCGTCAGCGACGCGCCCTGCAAGAGATCCGGCCGGTTGCGCAACGTCTTTTCGAGCGCGATGCGCCGGCGCCAGCGTCGTATTTCATCATGATTTCCCGATCCCAAGACTTCTGGTACTTTCATGCCACGAAAGTCAGCCGGACGCGTGTAGTGCGGATAATCCAGCAACCCTCCGGAAGCGCAAGTCGAATCAGGGCCATCTACGGCCTGCGCCGGATGTAGCGTAAATGATTCCTGGCGGGTCGAAGCTTCATTGCCCACCGCACCCGGTATCAGCCGCGTAACCGCATCCACGATCACCGCTGCGCCCAACTCACCGCCGCTCAGCACATAATCGCCGATGGACATTTCGCGATCGGCCAAGTGCTCCGCAACCCGCTCATCCACGCCTTCGTAGCGGCCGCAAATCAGAACAATCCGCTCAAGCGCAGCCAGTTCGTGCGCCACATTCTGCTCGAATCTCCGGCCTTGCGCGGAAAGCAGAACCACGCTTTCTTTCGCGTGGCTCGCGATTCGCTGCTCGCGCCCCGCCACATTCATCGCTTCAATACATTCAAAGATCGGTTCCGGCTTCAGCACCATGCCTTCGCCGCCGCCGAAGGGGCGGTCATCCACAGTCTTGTGGCGATCATGCGCGAACCCGCGCAGATCGTGTATTTCAATCGCCACCAGGCCGGCTTCGCGCGCCCGGCGCACAATGCCATACTCCAATGGCCCGCGAAAAAACTCGGGAAAGATCGTGACAATGTCGATCTTCATCTTGAGGCGCTTGCGCCCACCGAAGTCCCGAGCGACGCCAGAGACATCATCGCTTTCTTCGTCCCTGCTCCCGCTTCTCTTCCGCCGTGAGCGGCGCGTTTACATCCAGCAGGCTTGCCGGCAGTTCCATCTCGATTTGTTTCCGCCCGAGATCCACATTCTTCAGATACGCTTCTGCGAAGGGGATCTCATATTCCGCATTTCCAGCCTTCACGATCAGCAGAGGAGCTTCCCCCGCGCCGAACTGCACATCCACGACCTGGCCGATCTCGCGGTCCCGGTCGAGCACCACGCATCCCACCAAATCGCTGACGTACGTCCAGCCGGCGTCAAGCGCCGCGCGTTCTTCGCGCGGAACCTGCAGTTCGCATCCGACCAGCGGTTCTGCATCTGAAATCGAATCAACCCCTGCGAACTTAAGGACTAGACCGCCCTTGTGCGGCCAGACTTCTTCCACTTGCAGCTCGCGCCGGGAATCGTCTTGACCCTTCGCGAGCAGCCTCAAGCCTTCATGAAACCGGCCAGGGACATCGCTGTGCAACTCGACCGCAACTTCGCCGCGCCGTCCTTGCGTCTTAAGAACGCGCGCGAGGGTGATGAACTCTTCCGCGATTCTCGGCTCTCCTGCTCCGGCACTGCTACTCGAGAATTTCCAGCGCGAAGCGCTTCTGAAATCTCACTCCCGCTGCATTCACCAGCGATCTCAAGGCGCGGGCAGTGCGTCCCTGCCTTCCGATCACCTTGCCCATATCGTTGGGCGCAACCGTCAGCTCCAGCACCGTCTCCGCTCCTTCTTCCACTTGAGCGACCGAAACCTGGTCGGGCTCGTCAACCAGAGATCTCGCGATCTGCTCGACTAATAGCCGCACATCTCCGCCTGGTTCGTTCGTACGAAGCTCCGTCATGCAAAACTCCTGTGTGGAGAAGCGGAACTGGCCGCAACAGACAAACTCTCAGGCAACCGACGCAGCCGGGGCGGGCGCCGGCTTGGACACAATCTTGCTGACCCGGTCCGACATCTGAGCCCCTTTGGAGACCCAATACTCAATGCGCTCGCGCTTAAGCTCGATGCTGGCAGGGTTGGTGCGGGGATTATACGTACCCACCACCTCCACCGGCCGGCCATTGCGGGCCCGTTCCTTTTCGATCACCACCACTCGGTAATGCGGTTGCTTGCGCGCACCCGTGCGCGACAGACGAATCATCAACACTGAACTGGCTTCCTTTCCTAGTCCTTCTGGCAGGGGTAAAACAAACCATTATTTTTGCAGAATATACGGGGAATAGCAAGGGTAGGACGGCCAATCCTGTGGTCTCGCCCTCCAGGTATTCCATGACCAGAAAATCGGTGCCATCCTGGTGTCCGACGTCGTACATGTGGATGTTGGGGTGGTTCAGAGACGAAATGGCGCGGGCTTCGCGCTCGAAGCGATGCTCGGCCTCGGGATTCGACGAGAGATGCGCCGGGAAAATCTTGACCGTGACGGCGTGACACCAGCGTATCTCTGGCGCGATACACCTCGCCCATGCCGCCAGCGCCCAGCGGCGATTGAATTTCGTAAGGGCCCAGTTTCGTGCCAGAGGTCAGGGACATGGCAAGGCGTAATTATAGCCGCAAGAGGGCCTGATCCCACCAAAAACAAAGGCCGCGGCATCCTTGCCGCGGCCCCCATTTCACATCAACTTGTTATGCGACTCCGCTAGTTCGAGCCACCGCCCGAACTCGCTGCCGCGCTCTGGCCGTCGTTGTCCGGCTGCACCACCACGCCGTCAAACGGGGTAGCAGCCACCAAGTGTCCATTCACGACGCTGACGTGCCGCAACGTATATCCCGCATCCGGCCCGCGATGCCAGTTGCTGCCGCCATTCTTGCTCTCGAACACCACGCTAGTCGCCGTGCTGGTCGCCAGCAGATGCTTGCTGTTCTCGTCATAGGTGATCGAACTGATGTTCGTGTCCGGCAGTCCGTTCAGCATCCGTTCCCAGGTCGCTCCGTTGTCCGAACTGCGGAACGCGCCTTCCCGGCTGGCTATGTAGATCCGTTCCGGCGTCGCCGTTACGCTGCGAATGCCGGTCACAAATGGCGGCAAGCTGGCCTTTTCCCAGGTATTGCCGTCATCCTTTGAAACCAGCACATCCATGCGTGTCGCAGCCACCAGCAAATCTCCGCTGGCCTTCACCGAAACGAAGTCCTGCTTGCCCAGCACCGGACCGCCACTCCAGCTCTTGCCCTCGTTGGTGCTGGTAAACAATCCTGTAGAGGTCGCGGCCAGCCAGCGTTGCGGCGTGATTTCCACATCGCTCACTTTGGCTTCGAGCGTTGAACGCACTTCCTTCTTGCTTTCCATTCGCGTCTTCTTCGTGCCCTTCGCCACCGTGCGATACGACACCTTCTCGTTGATCACAGTGTTGTCCGGCCGCCACTCGTTGCTATTGCGTCCCAGTTCATACACGCCATGGCTCGTGCCGGCGATCAAGTCGCCGTCGCTCGCCTGTTTCAGCGTGAATACGTCGCGGCCATCCAACCCGGCGCTTTTCTGCATCCAGTGCTGTCCGCCGTCGTGCGAGGCAAACACGCCGCCCCACTCCCGGTCGTTGACCACACCCACAAACATGGTGTTGGGATCGTTCTTGTCCGCCACAATCGCGGTCACATAACGATGCGCATATCCGTGGTTCGACGCCACAAAGCTCTGCGCTCCGTCATCGCTGGCCAGCACGCCTCCGCGGTCAGTCGCCAGCAACACGCGCTGCGAATTCCGCGGATCCACCAGCACATCATTGACCACCACCTCAGGCTTGGTCACCTGTTTCCAGGTTTTGCCTTCGTCGGTCGTCTTCCACAACCCTTCCGTCGTGCCCGCGTACACAATCAACGGGTTGCTTGGATCCTGCTTCAGTACCCGTGTGCGCCGCGCCGTAAACGGAATGCCCTGAATCTTGTGGAACAAATCGCCCGCGCTTTCGCTCTTGTAAATTCCCGAGCAGGCGCTGGCAAAGACGATAGAAGGATTCGACGGGTCAACAATGATCGAAAACACATCCGAGTCATCAATCATTCCATTGTTAATGTGCTTCCAGTTCATTCCGCCATCCGCCGTCTTCCACGCCAGATGCCAGGTCCCCGCATAAACCGCATCCGGATTCTTAGGATCAACGGCAATCGATTCCACATTCTTAATAAGCGCGCTGGTGGGCGAAATCATCCGCCAGCTGTCGCCGCCATCCGTGCTGCGGTAAACCCCGTCCAGCGCTCCTACCGCCAAGACTTTCGGATCAGAAGCCGCAATCGCCATGGCGCGTATTGACTTTCCGTGCAGATTCGGCGTGATCGCCCAGCTCTTTCCGCCATCCTGCGAGCGGAACAAATCGCCCGACTGCTGATTCTCCACGCTCCACACCGCCGCGTACATCCGGTTCGCGTTTTGCGGATCAATCGCCAGATGGTCAATCACGTAATCGTCGCCGCTTCCCAGATGCGCCAACCGCGCCCAGCTATGTCCGCCATCGGTTGACAGGAATAATGTTCCAGTGCTTGTCCCCAGGAAAATTCGGTCAGGATTGTGCGGATCGTAAGTCAGGCTCCGGACGTCCCCGCCCTCCGGCCCCAGCGCGACCCACGGCTTGGCCCAAAGCGCCGCGCTCGACAAAACTGTAAGTGCAACCAAAATCAACAGGTTGCGCTGCACTGATTTTCCCTTCACGAAAAGCCTCGCCCCCGAAGTCATAAAAGAGTCGCCCCCCGCTCAAAAGTAGCTTGCGGGCTTAAGACTGACAGGGTAACACGCCACGCTCAAGTTACCGAAGGGAGTGAACATACTCGTTTTGGGACCTCCGGGCCACATCCTGAGGTGGCCATCCCCGGCGCGTAGCCAAGCCTCCGCACGGGGCCGGCCCAGGCTTTCGCATCCACGCTATCGTCGAGGCTAGCCCGGCGCGAGCTCTACTTGCGCGCGGTGATCTTCGAGTCGCCGCACGCTACCGTTTTTCAGGCCGGGGGGGAGAGAGTGTACTCTGAGCGAAGCCGAAGGGTTACTCGCCGCCTACCGTCAACCCATCGATTCTGATCGTCGGACTCGCCACCGCGCCGCGAAATTCCAGATCGTTGCCGATTTCAGAAATATTGAAGAAGATGTCTTTCAAATTGCCGGCGACGGTGATCTCTTCTACGGGGTAGGCCAGCTCTCCTCCGGAGATCCAAAGCCCCGACGCGCCGCGGGAGTAGTCGCCGGTCACCAGGTTCGCTCCGTGGCCGAGAAATTCGGTGACGTAAAGGCCTTCTTTGATTTCGCCGATGATTTGCTGCGGCGTCTTTGTTCCCGGTTGCAAGAAATAATTCCCCGGGCCAATGCCGGGGGTGCCGGCTAATCCGCGGGAGGCGTTGGCGGTTGTCACGAGCCCAAGCTTTTTGGCGGTGTAGGTATTCAGCAGATACGACTTGAGCACGCCGTTCTCGATCACGACCGTTCGCCGCGTGGGAATGCCTTCGCCGTCGAAGGGGCTGGTGCCGAAACCTCCGGGCATGGTGCCGTCATCAATCACGTTGACGTGTGCGGCGGCAACTTTCTGCCCGAGCTTGCCGGCGAGAAAAGACGCTCCGCGATAAACCGAGTCGCCGTTTACGCCCTCGAAAATGTGCTCCAGCATCGAGGTCGCAACCAGCGGATCAAACACCACCGGCACCCGTGCGGTTTTCACTCTGCGCGCGCCCAGACGGCGCAAGGTGCGCTGCGCGGCAACTTCGCCGACATGCTCGGGAGAATCCAGACGGCTCAGGCTGCGCGAGACGGAAAACCAATAGTCGCGCTGCATGGCGCCGTTGTCGCTCTGAGCAATGGGGACGGCGGCAATGGAACAATACGAGCGCTGGTATTCGCCCACGAATCCGTGAGAGTTGGCGAGAATTTTGTGCCCCGTGGCGGCGTCAAAAGAGCCGCCATCGGAGTTCTTGATGCGAGGGTCGAAATCGAGCGCGGCTTTTTCGGTGCGCCGCGCATAGCTGATTCGTTCCGGACCGGGCAGCGAATAAACATCAGCCGAATAAAGATCGAGATCGCCTGGCAAGCTTCCCAACTGAGCGGCTTCAGGGATACCGGCATAGGGATCCTCGGATGTGATCTTTGCCAGTTCGAGCGCCGATTTCAGCATGCGGTCGAGACCAGCGCGGGAAAAATCGCTCGAATAAGTGCTGGCCGCGCGCTTACCGTGAAACACGCGCACCCCTATGGATTTCGAGCCGGACTCCTTCAAAGTCTCAACCTGGCCGAGACGCACTAGGGTGGAAAACTCATCGCCTTCGCGGACAACGCATTCGGCCGCCGTGGCTCCGCCCAGCATGGCGCGGCGGACGATATCCTGGGCGAGATCGCGGAGGTCGGTTTCGAGTTTCGGGTTTCCGGTTTCGATTTGAGTTTGAGGCATAAGAAGAATCGCTTACCACAGAGTCACAGAGACACAGAGAAAACAACCTAATTTCCCTCAAACTTTTCGCTTCGCAAGAGAATCCGAACAACGATTCGTTGGTAAGTTTTTCTCGGTGTCTCTGTGTCTCTGTGGTGAAAACGGTTTACTGCATGTAGCCGCCGGTATCACGCTTGGCGGTTCCGCCGACGGTCAGCCGGTCTATTTTGAGCGTTGGGATGCCAACACCCACGGGCACCGCCTGGCCATCTTTGCCGCAGGTGCCGACGCCTTCATCGAGCTTCAAATCGTTGCCGACCATGGAAACCCGCGTGAGCACGTCCGGTCCGTTCCCAATCAAGGTAGCGCCTTTAATCGGCGCAGTGACTTGGCCGTCTTCAATCAGGTAAGCTTCCGACGCCGAAAAAACAAATTTGCCATTGGTGATATCCACCTGGCCACCGCCGAAGTTCACCGCATAGACCCCGCGTTTCACCGAGCGAATAATATCCTGCGGATCATCTTCTCCTGCCAGCATGTACGTGTTGGTCATGCGCGGCATGGGGATGTGTTCGTAACTTTCGCGGCGTCCGTTGCCGGTATTCGCCATGCCCATCAGGCGCGCGGAAAGCTTGTCACTGAGATAGCCTTTAAGAATTCCATTCTCGATGAGCACGGTTTCCCGCGTGGAATTGCCTTCGTCGTCAACGTTCAACGATCCGCGGCGCCAGGGCATGGTGCCGTTATCCACCACCGTGCATTTTTCGCTCGCCACCCGCTTGCCGATTAAGCCGGCGAACGCCGAGGTTTGCTTGCGATTGAAGTCCGCTTCCAGGCCGTGGCCGACGGCTTCATGCAACAGCACTCCCGGCCAGCCGGGGCCGAGGACTACTTCCATTTCGCCAGCCGGAGCCTCGCGCGCGTCGAGTTGCAGCAGCGCCTGCCGGGCGGCTTCTTTCGCGAAATATTCCGGCGTCTTCTCGCCGAAGAAAAAGTCCAGCGCCACACGGCCCCCGCCACCAGCGCTGCCACGGGCCGAATTGGCTTCAGTCTTGGCGATGCAGGAAACATTCATGCGCGCCAACGGCTGGGAATCCTCAGCGAAGGTGCCATCGGATCCAATTACGAGGATGTTACGCAGTTCGTCCGCGTAGCTGGCGCGGACTTCTTTAATACGCGGATCGTAGGCTCGGGCGGCTGCGTCTCCACGCATGACCAGCTCGACCTTGGCCGTGATCTCCGCGTCCACCGAGGGCAACGTGACCGGATAGAGGCTGCGAGCGGCTTCTTGCTGGAAGCCCACCGACGGAGTCTTGGCCGGACCGCTGGCAATCAGAGCGGCGGTGCGGGCGGCGTGTAAAATGCGCTCGGGCGAAAGATCGTCTGTGTAAGCATAGCCGGTACGTTCGCCGGCAATCACGCGCACCCCGCATCCCGCCGAAATTCCCTGGGAAGCGGACTTCACCATGGATTCGTCCACCATCAGCGAGGTCGAGGAAAGATATTCGAAATAAAGGTCGGCGTAGTCGCCGCCAGCGGACAGAGCCGCTGCCAGATAATGCTCGAGGTCGCGTTCGGTCAGGCCGTAGTGCTCGAAGAAGAATCTGTTTTTGTCCACGTTGATTAGATGTTCCTAATTTTGGGAAGACTCTCAGCGGAACCTCTATTATCCCACACGGGGCTTGTGGCGCGGGCGGCGCCGCGTGCGTATCTCGCACAATTAGGCGCGGGCGTCCCGCCCGTGCGAGGTTTCATTTGTTCATCCGTCACAGACGTGGCGTAGCGCCCTTGTAAAAATCGCCAGATGACCCCCGAATCCCTCATGCGCGAAGTGGAGGATTTTCTGGCCTGCGCCCGTGATGCGGTGATCATCGAAGACGGCGCCGTTATCTTCGATTTGGCGGAATCGAAGTATTCCATTTCCGGTGAGCATCACAAGTGCCTCGTCCATCTTTGGTCGGCGGAGCGCAATATTGTTCGCCGAGTACTCGATGCCGAGATCAAGCACGAAGTGCTGCGCCTGACGGTACAGCGAATGGGCGCAGTGAAGCCGGCGAAGCTCGAAATCTGCCGCGAGCGCGACCGTCGCACGCCCACAGCGAAACGGGCGGCGCGGCTTGCCTATCAACGTGCGCTGCATCGCATGCTGCAGCGGCGCTTTGCCGGATTCAACGTCGCGCAACTCAGCACCTCCATGGACCTGGAGCGATCTTTCGGCCCGATCTATTCCCGGGGTTTGCTGCGCCGCGGGCAATCGGGCTTCGCGGTTTTGGGGGTAAATGAAAGAGAAACGCAGGCTTCGATTGATGCGGCGTTGACCTTCGGCATTCTGTGGCTCGATGCTTGCCGCCAGGCGCAGGCGGGCAAGCTGCTGGTGGAAGGATTGATGCTGTTCGTCCCGGCCGGAGCTTCCGTACTAACGCGGGAACGCATGGCGCATCTTGACCGCGACGTTGCCAAGTGGCAGCTTTATGAATTCGACGAACGCGAATTCGACGAGCGCGCAGATGTCTTAAAAGAGATCGACGTTTTCGATTGCGGGAACGTGGCCTCGCGGCTGCTTCACAGCTTTGACTACCACACAGCCATGCAGCGCTTCGCCGAGGCGGTCGCCCGGGTCCATGCTCTCATGCCAGAGGTTGAGGTTGCAGTCTCCTCCCCCGCTGAAATGGCATTTCGCTGCAAAGGCCTGGAGTTTGCCCGCGCGCGCCTGGCGCATGACGCACATTCACTCCGAAGTACGCCAGAGATCGTCTTTGGGATTGGAGCGGCGGAGCGCGTGCTTGACCAATCGAGCTCAGCCGCTTTTGCGCAACTGGTGCGCAGTATCGGCGAAGTACGTCACGCCGAGGGGCCGCGGGACCATCCTTTGTGGCGCATGCATCCGGAGCGCTGGCTGGAATCGCTGGTGTCGAAGAACATCGCGGCCATTGACGAGCGCCTGGAAACAAGCTGCGTGTATTCTCAAGTCCCGGCATTCTCGGCCTCGGACCGGGGAATAATTGATGTGCTCGCGGTTACGGGAGAGGGCCGATTGGCGGTCGTCGAACTCAAGGCAGATGAAGACATTCACCTGCCTCTGCAGGGGCTTGACTATTGGTCGCGCGTCGCCTGGCACCACGCACGCGGGGAATTCCAAAAATTCGGATACTTCCCCGGCAAGCAGTTGTCCGATGCGAAGCCGATTCTTTTCCTGGTCGCGCCCGCGCTGCATGTTCATCCCGCTACCGATACCTTGCTGCGCCACCTTTCCCCTGAAATTGACTGGACACTCCTCGCCATCGACGAACGCTGGCGGGAAAAAGTGAGAATGATTTTCCGCAAACGCCCCAGCAGAACGCGGCTAGCGGGCGAACGGAAAGAAGTTGCGTGAGCTACGCACTCAGCACCGCTCGTCACCCTTGTCATTCTCGGGCGGAACAGGGCCGGCGCAAAGCACTTGCCCCGCAGTCGAAGAATCTCTGCTCCCCGAGGCCTGACAACACCGAAGGTACTGCGCGTCCATCAGGGGCAGCCTTGCGTGGGCGCTATAAGTCGGTGTGAGCGGCAACCTGCGCAAGCGGGCAACTGTGCTGAGCGAAGCCCAAGGGATTTGGCGCGTATCTACGAGGAATGACCAGTCCGAAGGCTCCTTAGGATTCTCCAGACCGACCCACTACCCGAAGCTCTGCTGGTTCGGAGCCGGGGCATGCTCGCCCGCTTGCGGTATATTGTTCTGCGGCCATGTCTCTCCAAGCCTTTCGTGCTTTGTCGTTGCCCTTAATCGCCGCGTGGCTACTCTGCAGTCCCGGCTACGCGACCCCTTATAAATATTTCCGCATCGGTCCCGCTGATGTGCAAACGACGCCCGTCCCAGGGACAGCCATGATGGGTGGCGGCGCCGATCTCGATGAAGCCTTCCGTTGGCTTTGCGAAAAGGCGAATGGCGGAGATTTTCTCATCCTGCGCGCTCACGGCGACGACGACTACAACTCCTACGTCAACGGCCTTTGCCAGTTGAACTCCGTGGCCACGCTGATTATTCCTGACCGCAAAGCCGCTCAGGATCTCGGGGTCGCAGACATCATCCGCCACGCCGAAGTGGTTTTCATCGCCGGCGGCGATCAGTCAAACTACATCCGTTTCTGGGGTGGCACCCCGGTGCAGGATGCCCTTAATGCCCACATCGCTGCAGGCAAGCCCATCGGCGGCACCAGTGCCGGTTTGGCGGTCCTCGGAGAATTCGTTTACGGCGCTTTGAAAGATAAGCCGGACGACGATGATCTGGCTTCGATCGACGCTTTGCCGAACCCATTCTTCTATCGGGTTACGCTCGTTCGCCGGTTCCTTAAGATTCCCGATCTCGAGAACACGCTAACCGACAGCCACTTCGCCAAACGCGACCGCATGGGTCGTACTTTGGTATTTCTCGCGCGCCTTATTCATGATGGATGGTCGCGCCAGCCCCGAGAAATCGCTATCGACGAGAAATCCGCAGTGCTGGTTGAAGCCGATGGAAAAGCCACAGTGGTCGGATCGGGTCGCGGGGCTTATTTTCTGCGGCCAACGCAGCCGCCCGCAGTGTGCCGCAAGAACGCCGCGCTGACCTTTAATAATGTATCGGTTTACCGGGCTCCCGCCGGATCGCGCTTCAACCTGAAATCCTGGACAGGTGAAGGCGGCACCAGCTATTCACTGTCCGTTGAAAAGGGCGTCATTCACAGCACGCAAGCGGGGGGCGGGATTTACTGAGCGAGACCCTCGGCTCTAACTTCCGCGCTGACCTCAGGACGTTTTTCGCCGCCTTCATTCCTGACGCTCACCAGATTTCCACAGGGATTGTGCATCAGCGATCAGTGATGCAAGCGAAAAATTAGCGAACATGCGAGATCCGAACCAATTCTCTAAACCCCATCGCTAGGGGTCACCACATCAGTTAGCCACAATTTCTGGTGTTTTCCCCAGAGCGCTTCCTCACCCCACCACTACCTATAACTTTCTCGTTGACAACAAACACTTTAGGAGTAAGATGTGGGACAAAGTGGTAGAGAGTGGTCAGGACAGTAGAGGTCGTGGGCACAAGTAGCAAGCTCAGAGGCGCCAGTGGAATCAGAAGCTGATAACCACAAAAGCCGACCCAAAGAACTGGAAACGACCATTCTTGCTGCTTTTACCTCCCTCGCAGTGATGGCAGCGGTCGCCAAAAGATTTTCCGCCCCAGTAAAGGGCAAAACGCATGTTTCGCGGCAATCACCCAACCCGCGTGGACGAAAAGGGACGGCTCAAGGTCCCCGCGGAATTCAAGCGGGTGATCGACGAGAAGTACGGCACCCAATTTTACATCACCAGTCTCGATGGCAAGGTTGCTCAAGTATATCCCTTCGAGGAATGGGAGCGGATCGAGCAGAAGCTGGCAGGGCTCTCCGCTTTCAATCCCACGAAGAAGAAATTTCTCGACCGGGTGAATTATTGGGGCCAGCAGGTGGAGATGGACGGCCAGGGGCGGCTGCTGATGCCGCAACTATTGCGCGAGGGGGCGCAGATCAAGGGCGAGGTTGCGGTCACGGGTAACCTGACGCACTTGATCGTGCGCAACCTGGAAGCATACCGGCAACAGATTGAGCAAGAGAAGTTCACTTCTGAGGATGAGAAGACGCTCGACGAGTTGGGTATCTAGTGGCCGAGGGTTTAGCAGACACCCCCGAGCGGGGTGGGCATGGGCAGGCTGGCCATGTTCCGGTTCTTTTAAAAGAAGCGATCGAATTTTTAGCCATCCGGCGCGGTGGGACGTATATCGACGCCACGGTGGGCCTGGGCGGGCACAGCTTAGAAATCGCAAAACGCCTCGGCGCACCGGGACATTTGATTGGGCTCGATAAAGATCCGGCGGCGCTGGAAATCGCGCGGGAAAAGCTAGTCGTTGGTCGTTCGTCGTTGGTCGTAGGCAACCTCCCCGACCAACGGCCAGATTGGCCGGAGATCACATTGATTCACGGGTCGTTTGCCGATCTTGCGAGCGACGAAAGACGAGCAACGTACGACGGGATTCTCGCTGATCTGGGCATGAGCAGTCTGCAACTCAACGATCCCGCGCGTGGCTTCAGTTTTCAGGCGGAAGGACCGCTCGACATGCGAATGAATCCGCAGGACGAGCGCACCGCCGAACAAGTGGTAAACCACCTCGACGAGCGCGAGCTTGCCGATGTGATTTACGAATTCGGTGAGGAAAGGAGGTCGCGGAGAATCGCCAGAGCCATTGTCCGGTCGCGGCCGATACGATCTACGGCGCAACTTGCGCAGGTCATATCAGCCGCGGCCCGGCCAATGAATCAGGCGGAAAGAAGAATTCATCCCGCGACGCGAACCTTTCAGGCTCTCCGAATCTTCGTAAACCATGAATTGCAAGACCTGCGGGAGTTGCTTAAAGCGGCCCCGCAGTTGCTGAAACCGGGGGGACGGCTGGTGATCATCAGTTTCCACTCGCTGGAGGACCGCATCGTAAAAGATGCTCTCCGCGACGGAGTGAAGCAGGGTCACTATCAGTTGCTGACGAAAAAGCCAGTGACCGCCGGTGCAGAAGAAGTTGATCGCAATCCGCGATCGCGCAGCGCGAAATTACGCGCCGCCGAAAGAGTTTGAGCAGGACAAGTTTCCGGGACGGCATCGCCTCTCTCACACAAGGGCGAAACAAAATCTCTCCTTCTCACGATGCCGTTCCGGAGAAAGAATCAACTAAGAAAGATCAACGAACACGGAGGGCAGCATGTACACGGGCACATTGATTGATGAACTGATGAACGCGGTGCAACGGGCTGAGAAGCGCGCTCTCGAACAGCGTTCCCAGGAAGAAAAGCTGGCGTACTGGTACCGAGTGGCGCAACAGGAAATGGCGCAGTTTGATTCGAGTCTGGCTGGAGTAGCCTAAATGGCAAGTGCGGCAGTAGCGATGCAAGGCGCAACCCCCGGTCGCCAGCGCAAGCCGTGCTGGGCGGGCACTCCCGAAATCTATTTTGGCAAGCCCATTGATAACTCGCGTCTGGTGAAAGTAGAAGATCCGCGCCGCAGCCGCGAGATGAAGCAGTTTGCTGCTGCTCTTGGCTGTCTTTTCGTTCTGGTCATGACTTACACCTGGCAGCATTTCAAAGCCATTGAATACGGCTACCAGGTCGAGAGGCTCAAGGTCCAGCGCGACGGCATGGGGGAGGAAAACCGCGCTCTCAAGTTGGAAGAAGCTTCTCTCCGCAGTCCGGGGCGCATTGACACCATCGCGCGGCAAATGGGAATGCAGCCGCCGCAAGCCGGCCAGATCCTCCCCATGGACAGCGCCTTGCCCGACGCGGGCGCGCCGGTCATGGCCAAAGCAGTCGCGGTCTCTGTGGTCTCGGTGCCCTGAATGGATGGCAGTGGAGACGGGCTACAGGCTCGTCCAAGCCGGGCGCAGCTCGGCAGATTTCACCGGCGGCTTTCGCTGAATCAGCGGGCCGCCGTGTTTATCTGGAAGTGATCGTCTGAAGTCGATTCGCCCGGAACTAAAATGCCCCAGGTCGCCGCGAACCCATTCCGCAACCGCACCAACCTCCGGCTCTATCTGTTGAGCGCGGTACTGATGCTATGGCTGGGCGGCATTTGTTTTCGTCTGGTTTATCTACAGATTTTCCGCTACGGCTACTTCGCAGAGAAGGCGCAGCATCAGCAGCAGCGCACGGCCGAAATCGCGGCTAAGCGAGGAATTATCTACGACCGAGCCGGCCACGAACTGGCCATGTCCATTTCCGTGGATTCGGTTTTCGCCGTACCCAAAGAAAATCACGAGCTGGCCTCAGCCATATCGCTGATCAGCCGCATTACCAGAAGCGATCCCCATGAAACCCTGGCCCGGTGCCAGGGCAGCAAGACGTTCTGCTGGATTGTGCGCAAAGCTGACGCGGATACGGTGGCACGCATTCGTTCTCTCAACCTGCAAGGCATTCATTATCAGAAGGAGCCGAAGCGCTTTTATCCCAAGCGGGAGCTGGCCGCTCAGGTCATTGGATATGTCGGCACCGACGATGAGGGTTTGAGTGGCATCGAACGCGAATACGACGAAAAACTGCGCGGCAAGCCGGGCCGGTTGTCCATCTCCGTGGACGCCCACAACAAGTGGTTTGGCAGCGTGGAGAAACAGCCTGAGCCGGGCGAAAACGTCGTTCTCACCATCGATCAACAAATCCAGTACATTGCCGAGCACGAACTCGCGGCCGCTATTGAGCAGACCCACGCCATCGCGGGAAGCGTGGTAGTGGAGAATCCGCGCACTGGAGAAATCCTGGCCTTGGCCAACCAGCCAACCTTTAATCCCAATCTTTCGCGTGAAATTACCCCCGCCAGTTTGAAAAATCACGTGGTCAGCGATATCTACGAGCCGGGTTCGACCTTCAAGCTGGTGACCATCTCAGCGGCTCTTGATCAAAAGCTGACTCGCCCGGACGAAGTGTTCGACTGCCAGATGGGATCGATCCTGTTCAACGGAATGCGCATCCGCGACAGCCGCCCGCATGGCCTGCTGCCGGTTTCCGACATTCTTGCCGAATCCAGCGACGTCGGTTCCATCAAAATCGGTATGCGGTTGGGCGACGACCGTTTTTACAACTACATCCGGGCGTTCGGCTTCGGGCAGCAGACCGGCATCGAGCTGCCCGGTGAAACCAGAGGAATAAGCAAACCGCCCAGCCGCTGGTCGAAGGTTTCTATCGCGGCAATTTCGATGGGCCAGGAAATCGGCATAACTCCCTTGCAGCTGGTGGGACTGATTTCCACCATGGCCAACGATGGCGTTTGGGTGGCTCCGAGGATCGTGGCTGCGACCACCGCGCCGCACAGCTCGCCGCAGACCATCGCGTTTCAACCGGCGGAACAGCGCCGTGTGCTCGAACCGCTGACCGCAGCGCAGATGCGGCAGATGATGCAGGGCGTTGTGCTGCATGGCACGGGAACAAGAGCCGTTCTCGAAGGCTACACCTCCGCCGGAAAAACCGGGACAGCGCAGAAGGTAGATCCCGCCACCCATGCTTATTCCCGTACCAAGTACGTAGCATCGTTCGCGGGCTTCGCACCCATTAACAATCCAGCCATAACCGTGGCTGTAGTTCTCGATTCCGCCGTCGGCCTCCACCAGGGTGGCCAGGTCTGCGCTCCTGTGTTTCGCAGAATTGCTCAGCAGGTGCTGGAGTACCTCCACGTCCCCCACGACGTCGAACTGCCGCCAAACCGTCAGGTCCTATTAGCCGCCCGCCGGGTCAAAGAGCAGGACCTTGAAGAAGGCTCTCCCGATCATCCGGGTGAGAACGTGGATGTCGCCGAGGCTTCCCTGCCAAGAGTTCCCGTGTCGGTTCCAATTGATTCCTCGTCCACGTCATCAGGCATGGTTCCGGCGACTCTCCGTCAAACTGAAACGATCGCTGCCACAGCGCCAGAACAGAAGCAATCGCTGGCGGCGGGAAATTCTCAGCCGGCTCCTCCCGCATCCCCCGAGCATCCGATGAGCGGAACAGTTGTGCTGGATGTCGAGCGAGGTGAGACGATCGTGCCCTCTTTTGCCGGAAGGAGCTTGCGCGGAGCAATCGAAATGGCGGAGGAAAACGGGCTGGATCTGGATGCCGTCGGCAACGGCGTCGCCCGGGAACAGGATCCGGCGCCCGGTTCGCGTGTGGCAGCGGGATCGCGAGTGACGGTCAGGTTCGGACGCTGACGAGAGTCATCCTCTGCGCCTAATCCGCAGGAGGAGCGGCCGGGAACCGCATAGGCCCGCGGCGGTCATTCGAGACAGTGCCATATAATTCAATCCAATGAATTTCCTTCAGCTTCTGGCTGGGGCGGAAGTGCTTGCCCAGAGAGGCAACCCGAACGTCAACGGTCTGGAATACGACTCGCGCCGGGTGAAGCCGGGCAATGTCTTCGTCGCCATGCGTGGCGAATCCAGTGACGGCAATAAATTTATTGACAAATCGATTACTGCCGGCGCCGTCGCCATCGTTACCGATTCGCTGGCAGAAACTCCGCGTGAGAGGGTCGCCTGGGCACAGGTTTCCCACGGGCGCCGGGCATTAGCGCGTTTGAGCGCAAATTTCTATCAGCATCCCGCCGAGCGTTTGGCCATCACTGGAATTACAGGAACGAACGGCAAAAGCACTACGGCATTCCTGCTCGAATCAATTTTGAATGCAGCCGGACGCAGGAGCACCCTCATCGGCACGATTGAATATCACGTGGCCGACAAGGTCCTGCCGGCGCCGCATACCACCCCGGAAGCGTTGGAGTTGAATCGCATCCTGGCGGATGCTGTGCGTACGGGCGCCACCGAGGCCCTGATGGAGGTTTCGTCGCACGCTCTCGCGCAGCAACGCGTTTTTGGAATTCCGTTTGATGTCGCGATATTTACCAATCTCACACGCGACCATCTCGACTACCATCACACTCTGGAAGAGTACTTTGCCGCGAAACAAATCCTTTTCGAGGGTTGCGGAACCGATGAACCGCGAATTGCGGTTTCGAACATTGACGACGAGTACGGCCGGCGGCTGGCCAAACTCAGCCAACAACTGGGTTCGCAGGTGCTGACCTACGGAATGGCACAAGGCGACTTTCACGCCGAAAAAATTAAGATCACTCCGCACGGCACCCGCCTGGACCTGATCATGCCCGGAGCGAGCGTACCGCTGTTTTCTCCGTTGATCGGCAAAGTCAATGTCTATAACATTCTTGCCGCAGCCGGCGCCGCCTACGCGCGAGGGTGTGACAGCGAGTCGATTTCCAAAGGCATCGCCGCGCTCGGCCGCGTCCCCGGCCGCTTCGAACGCGTGGACTGCAAACAGCCGTTCACGGTTGTCGTGGATTACGCTCACACCGACGACGCCCTCCGCAATCTGACCTCCCTGGCGCGGGATTTCGTCGAGCAAGCAGGGCAGAAGGGAAGAGTCATCACCGTGTTCGGCTGCGGCGGCGACCGCGATCGCGCCAAGCGTCCGCTGATGGGCGAAGCCGCTGGGCGCGGCAGCGATTCAGTGGTGCTTACTTCCGACAACCCACGCAGCGAAGATCCACTATCCATCATCAACGACGCGTTGGTCGGACTGCAACGTACCGGGACAAAGTACAAAGTAGAGCCGGACCGCAGGACCGCGATCGCGCTGGCGATTGGCGAGGCCGGCCCCGGCGACATCGTGCTCATCGCCGGCAAGGGACATGAAAAGGTGCAGGTGACGCGGGCGGGGTCAACTCCGTTTGATGACGCCGAAGTTGCCCGCCAACTCTTGCGCGAAGCTGGATACGATTGCCAGGCGGCGAACGCCGCTGCTGGAACCCCATCATGAAACTACCGCTTGCGCGAGTTGCCGAGTTTCTTTCCGCCACCGGCGAGTTCGACCACAACTCCGTGGCGCAGGGGTACTCCATCGACTCGCGCACGGTGCGCCCTGGCGAATTATTTTTCGCGGTTCAGGGCGAGCGCCTCGATGGACATGGTTTTGTGCCGCAAGCCCTGGAAAAAGGCGCGGTTGCAGCCGTCGTTCGCAAAGATCAGCTTGCCCGCTATCCGGCAAGGACCCGGCTTCTGGTCGTGGACGACACTTTAACTGCGCTGCAAACTCTTGCAACCGCCGTCCGTCGTCTTTGGGGAAAACCACTGATCGGCGTGACCGGATCGGTTGGCAAGACCACGACCAAAGAGGCTATCGCCCACGTGCTCGCGACCCGGTTCCGAGTGCTGAAGTCCGAAGGCAACTTCAATAATCATTTTGGTTTGCCGCTTATGCTGCTCAAGCTTGAGCCGGAGCATGAGTTGGCGGTAATCGAAATGGGCATGTCGCATGCGGGCGAGATTGCCGCGCTGGCGAAGATCGCGCAGCCGGAAATAGGTGTGGTCACGAACGTTGCCCCGGTACATCTCGAGTTCTTTTCATCAATCGCCGGGATCGCTCGCGCAAAATACGAACTCATCGAGTCTCTGCCCGCGGGCGGCACTGCCGTGCTCAACGTTGATGATGAATACGTTTCTCAGTTTGGCCGCGACTTCCATGGCAAGGTGGTCGCCTACGGAATGCAGTCGGTAGCCGACGTGCGAGCCGAGAATGTCCAGCCACGGGGTGCGGAGGAATCGGCATTTGATGTGGTAGTCGGGAACCGCCGTGAAAAAGCCGTTCTGCCGCTGGTGGGCGCGCACAACGTGTACAACGCCCTAGCCGCGGTGGCAGTCGGCATCGAACGCGGACTAAGCCTTGCGCAGGCGACCGGCGCACTACGCTCACTCACCCCGGCTGACAAACGGGGACAGGTCGTCAAGCTGGGTAACATCACCATCATCAACGATTGCTACAATTCAAATCCAAAGGCGCTTGAGGCCATGGTGGACACGCTGGCCGTAATGCCGGCCAAGCGAAGAATTGTGGCCGCTGGGGCAATGCTGGAATTGGGGCCGTCGGGCGAAGAGCTTCATCGCAAGGCAGGCGAGCATATCGCCCGAAAGAAAATTGACTTGTTGTTAGGTGTGCGCGGCCAGGCGCAGAACATGGTGGAAGCCGCGCGGGATGCCGGGATGCGAGCTGAGTTCGTGAATACGCCGGAAGAAGCCGGCGAATGGCTGGCTCGCGAGACACGGGATGGCGATGTGGTGCTGCTAAAAGCGTCCCGTGGAGTAAAACTAGAGAGAGCGTTGGACAAATGGATGTCGTTACGCGGGTCGGCGGTCGCACGCGGCTGAGGCGCCAAGCGAGACAGCCAATGGATCAACGACCAACGGCCGGCGACTAAACGGAGGCGGATTGCTTTATTGGCTGCTGTACCTGAAACTGTTTCACTATTTCCCGCCTTTCCGCATTTTTCGTTATCTGACGTTTCGCACTGCCTTTGCCAGTCTGACCGCCTTGTTCACCGGGCTTATCGTCGGCCCTTTGGTCATAGGCAGGTTGCGCGATTTTCAAATCGGCCAGTACATCCGCGAAGAAGGGCCTCAGGCACATCAGAAAAAAGCTGGCACTCCCACCATGGGCGGCTTGCTGATTGCGATTTCAATCGTCATACCTACGCTGCTCTGGGCAGACCTTAGCAACCGGCTGGTATGGATCGCGGTCTTCGCCACCTGCGCGTTTGCCGCCATCGGTTTTGCAGACGACTACACCAAGGTTGTTCATCGCAGAAACCTCGGTCTGACCGCCAAGAACAAAATCGGATTGCAGATTGCCACCAGCATCGTGATCGCCGTCGCGCTGATTGCTCTGCAGACCCAGGGACTCTACTCAACCAAGCTGATGGTTCCTTTTCTTAAGCAGTTCCGTCCCGACCTGGTGATCGGGACGTGGGAACACAGCGCTCACTTGTGGCCCCTCGCGTTCCTGCCATTCGTCGGGTTCGTCGTACTGGTGATTGTCGGGTCGAGCAATGCGGTTAACCTAACTGACGGCCTGGATGGCCTGGCGATCGGCTGCACTGTGATCGCGGCCGGGGCCTTGACGGTACTCACCTACGTGAGCGGACACGCCACCTTCGCCTCTTATCTCGAACTGCAGCGCATGCCGCAGGCCGGCGAACTCAGCATTTTCTGCGGCGCCATGGTTGGCGCATCCATCGGTTTTCTCTGGTACAACGCTCATCCCGCGGAAGTGTTTATGGGAGATGTCGGGTCTCTCGCCCTCGGCGGAGCCATCGGCACGGTTGCGGTAATGATTAAGCAGGAACTGCTGCTGCCGTTCATCGGCGGTGTGTTCGTCATCGAGGCCATTTCGGTGATATTGCAGGTGGCTTCTTACAAACTGCGCAAGAAGCGCATCTTCAAAATGGCCCCGATCCATCATCACTTTGAGCTGTTAGGCTGGTCAGAGTCGAAAATCATCGTGCGGTTTTGGATCGCGTCACTGGTCTTCGCATTGTTCGCATTGACAACGTTGAAACTGCGATAGGAAAACTTCCACCACGGAGGCACGGAGACGAAGAAACAATAGTTTGGTTTTCTCCGTGGCTCTGTGTCTCTGTGGTGAAATAGATTTGATGGATCTCAACAATAAACACGTCCTCGTGGTCGGCTTGGGCAAATCCGGCGTGGCCTGCGCACTGTTTCTTAAACGAAAAGGCGCGCACGTAACCGTTTCCGATACCAAGTCTCCGGATCAGCTCAAGGAGGAAATCCCGGCGTTGCTCGACCAGGGCATCGCGGTCGAGACTGGTGGACACGGCGAGCGCACCTTCCACGGCCAGGATTTGATTGTCGTCAGCCCGGGCGTCCCTACGGACGCGGCGCCGCTGGTGCAGGCCCGTGCTCTCGGTGAAACCGTCATCGGAGAAATCGAACTGGCCGCGCAATTTTTTTCCGGACGCATCGTCGCCATCACCGGCTCCAACGGCAAAACGACGACAACCACGCTGGGGGGCGAGATCCTGACAGCTGGCGGTTTTCAAGCGGTTGTCGGCGGCAACATCGGCACCCCTGCCATTTCCCTGGTCGAGAACGCAACTGCCGAAACTGTTGCGGTGCTCGAAGTTTCCAGCTTTCAACTGGAGACCATCCAGACTTTCCGTCCGGACATCGCCGTCGTGCTCAACGTAACCCCTGACCACCTCGACCGTCACCGCACTTTTCAGGCATACGTGGACGCCAAAGCCCGCATCTTTGAGAATCAACATGGCAACGACTTCGCGGTACTGAACGCAGACGACCCGACCTGTGTCGAACTCGCCGCTCGTACTCGTGCGCAGGTTTTCTGGTTCAGCCGACAAAAAGAAGTCCGGCAAGGCGCATTTGCCCGCGACGGCGGCATCTTTTTCCGCAACGCCGCAGGCCAGCGCGAGATTATGCTGGTTTCCGAAATTCCCCTCAAGGGCGCGCACAACGTGGAAAACGTTCTTGCCGCGGTCTGCGCCGGCGCTTTGATGGGCTGCGAGCCGGAAAAAATCCGCAAAGCCACCCGCGAATTCAACGCCGTCGAGCACCGCCTCGAATTCGTGGCCACCGTTGCCGGCGTGGAGTACTACAACGATTCCAAAGCCACCAACGTGGATGCCACCATTAAGGCTCTAGAATCTTTTCCGGCAAACATTCACCTCATTCTGGGCGGCAAAGACAAGGGCAGCGATTACAGCGTTCTGAACGATCTGCTGCGTCAGCGAGTAAAGCGCGTGTACACCATCGGTGCAGCGGCGGCGAAGATCGAATCACAGATTAAAGGTGCTGAGGTCGTGCACGCGGAAACCTTGGAGAACGCCGTCCGCAGGGCCAGCGCGGCAGTGCGATCGGGAGATGTGGTGCTGCTGGCGCCAGCCTGCGCCAGCTTCGATCAGTTCCGGAACTATGAGCACCGCGGCAAGGTATTCAAGGAGATTGTGCGGGGGTTACAAGCTCTTCAAGCAAATTCTTCACCACAGAGCCACAGAGACACCGAGTAAATCCTTGATTCATTTGCAAGCGAACATCTCAAGGCACTGCCTGCGATGCCCTGCGGTGATATGAATTATTGTTGCTGTTTTCTCCGTGTTTCTGTGTCTCTGTAGTGAAAAGGTCTTAAATCAATGGCCAAACGCGTTAGTGTCGATGGCTGGCTCTTTACCGTTACCCTGCTCCTCGTGTTCGTGGGGTTGGTGATGGTGTTCAGCGCCTCGGCGGTCATGGCCAAGGAACGCTTTCATTCTGGTTATTACTTCCTGCTGCGGCAGCTGGGCTGGGCAGCAGCCGGAACCCTCGCCATGGTCGCCGCCATGAAAATTGATTACCGGCGTTACAAGCATCCTGGCGCGGTATTCACGTTTCTGGGCGTGACTGCCCTCATGCTGATTTCGGTCTTCTTTCTGGACCGCGCCCATCACACCCACCGCTGGATTCATTGGGGCGCGTTTTCGCTTCAGCCTTCGGAACTCGCGAAACCGGCGCTCATATTATTTCTGGCGTTCTTTCTGGAGAGCCGCGTCAAGGCGATCAATGACTGGCGCAACACCATTCTGCCCGCAGCCGTGCCCACGCTGATCTTCATCGCTCTGATCGTCTTCCAACCCGACCTGGGAACGGCCATTGCCTGCGCCTCCATCACCGCTTGCGTGTTGTTCGTTGCCGGCATGGACCTGCGCTATATGGCCTATGCAGTTGTCGCGGCCATGCCGGTTCTCTACCTGCTGATTTTTCACGTCGCCTATCGCCGCGACCGCATCCTGGCCTTTCTCAATCCCTACTCTGACCCGCAAGGCAAAGGATTCCACATCATTCAATCGCTGATCGCCGTCAGCACCGGCGGAATCACCGGCGTCGGCCTGATGGAAGGCAAGCAGAAGCTGTTTTACCTGCCCGAGCCGCACACCGATTTCATCTTCGCTGTGACCGCCGAAGAGTTGGGACTGCTGGGATCGCTGGTAGTCGTGGTTCTGTTCACCATCTTCCTCTGGCGCGGCATCCGCACCGCGCTACGCACCCAGGACATGTTCGGACGCTTTCTCGCCGTCGGCATCACCAGCATGATCGTGGTGCAGGCTCTCATCAATATCAGCGTGGTGCTGGGACTGATGCCCACCAAAGGCATTCCCTTGCCATTCGTTTCTTATGGCGGGTCTTCGCTGTTCGTAACGCTGGCGTCGGTTGGGGTGCTGCTGAATATTTCCAAACAGGCGGAGTAGCCGATAAAGCGGGTCTGCGACAGCGGATGGCTGAAGCGTGCACAGTTTGCCCCCAACGTCTTGGACGGGGGGACCACGGTTGGCGAACCCTTCACTGACTGCCTGCCGCGCGGGACACCTCAAATACGGAGCCGCAGCCGTAGTTGTCTCGGGCGTCAATGCAGGAGGAGTCCCCGCCGGAAACCGTGGTGCCGTACAGGTTGCCTGCTGAATCGAACATCAGGCCGGACGAGGGGTCTGCGCCGTCGCGGCCACGAGTAAATGTGTGAAGCACCTTCTCCTTCCAGCTTCCATCCCGAGTCGGAGTCATTTCAAAAATTACTCCGTAGTTGAGCGTCCCACCCGCTACAGCTGTGCCGTAGAGGCTGCCCGCTGAATCCAGGATCACCCCTCCGAACGGAAATCCGCCATCGCTTTGGTCGCCGAAGGCATAAATGACCTTCTCCTCCCATCCTCCGGAGCTCGATACCAGTTCGAACACCACGCCATCTTCGCCATAAGCAGTTGTGCCATACAAATTGCCCGCCGAGTCCAGGACGACAGCCGAATAATAGGGATTACCTCCATCTCCCACGCCCTTAAATGCATACAGCACACTTTGTTCCCACTTGCCCCCGGAGGTGGGCGCCAACTTGAAGACGACGCCGCAGCCGGTCTCCGGCCCGCAGCCCGAGTTCCCGCCGTTATTGGCGGTACCGTACAGGTTACCGGTTGCGTCGAAGACTAGGGGAGCAAACGGGTGCTCGCCGTCGGAGCACACGAATGTGACACAAAAGGTATAAATCACCGTCTCGGTCCAGCCGTTCGAACTGGGCGAAAGCTCGTAAACGGTCCCGCATCCGCCGGAGCAGGCTGAAGTCCCGCCGCCATAGCCGGTGGTGCCATAGAGATTACCGGCTGAGTCGAAAATAAGGCCTGCTTGGGGCTCGTCTCCATCGGCACAGTCGGCAACCGAGCAAAAATAGTACAACACCGTCTCTGTCCAGCCAGTTGATCCTCGTGTTAGCTCAAAAACCGCTCCCCCGCCTCTGCCGCCCAAATCGGTCGTGCCATAGAGATTGCCTGCCGAGTCGAGAACTAGACCCCCATAAGGGGCGTAGCCGTCGCCGCAATTCGTAGCGGAACAAAAGTTGTACAAAACGTGTTTCTTCCATCCCCCACCGGAGATTGGCTCCAGCTCGAAAACAACGCCGCAGCCCTCGCTACAAAACGTGCTGTTCACGATGCCGCCCTGATAAGTCGTACCGTACAGGTTGCCGTGAGAATCAGTTACGAGAGCGCCGTAGGAATTGGCGCCGTTGGGCCCGGCAAAATCTTCCAGAGGCGTCATCCCCGGCACGGTCGCCAAAGCGGCGATTGAAAGTACCGTCATGATCGTGAGGAGTTCCATCGCCACTGTGAGACTCTCACGAACAATCCGATCTGCCATAACCGTTCCTCCTCGTTGCATCCGCTGGGCTTTCGAGAGTCGCAAGAATCATACAACGGTTTCGTGCTGATGCCGCTGCCATTTGAAAACTTCGCGTCCAGAGTCGAATGACCCAGAACTAATCGCAGATCGAACGGAACCGGTTTGCTAACCTCTTTCATCCTCTCACTTCGGCGTCTGGTTTATAGTCACTCCATGCGCGCCATTTTGGCGGGAGGGGGGACCGGCGGACACGTAATCCCCGCGCTCGCCATCGGTCAGGAACTCCAGAAACAATATGGAGCGGAAGTACTGTTCATCGGCACCGCCCGTGGCATCGAGAACCGCCTGGTTCCGGCTGCGGGGTTTTCCTTGCGCTTGCTTGAGGTCGGCGCGCTGAAGAATGTCAGCCTGGCCACGCGCGCCAAGACCATGTTCGCCCTGCCGCAAGCCGTCTTCGGCGCCCGTCGCATTCTCTCCGAGTTCCGCCCTGATGTTGTCATTGGAGTCGGCGGCTACGCCTCCGGCCCTGCAATGCTGGCAGCCATTCTGCGCAAGATCCCGACCCTGGCCTTTGAGCCGAACGTCGTCCCCGGTTTTGCCAATCGCGTGGTCGCGCGTTTTGTCTCAGCCGCCGCGGTTCATTTCGAAGAGACCGCCAGATATTTCCGCCACGCCGAGGTGACGGGTGTGCCCGTCCGCCCAGCTTTTTTTGAAATCAAGAACGGGGCTCACGCCAGCCCGACCTTGCTGGTCTTCGGAGGCAGTCAGGGCGCCCATGCCATCAACCAAGTCATGATTCAGAGCTTGCCGGAGTTGCTGAAGCGAATACCGAATCTCCACGTCATCCATCAGACCGGCGAACGTGACTATAATGACGCGCAGGCGGCTTACTCTGCTTTCGGCGACAGCGTCGAGGCTCATCGCTTCATGGATGATATGCCGGCCTTCTTTGCGCGGGCCGATCTGGTGTTGTGCCGCTCCGGCGCCAGCACGGTCGCGGAGATAGCCGCGGCCGGGAAGCCGGCGATCTTTGTTCCGTTCCCCCGCGCCGCCGACGATCATCAGCGGTACAACGCCGAAGCTCTGGAGCGTGCCGGAGCTGCCGTCGTGCTGGAAGAAACGAACTTGGACCAGGTTTGGCTGGTGGACACGGTGCAGGCCCTGCTCGAAGATCCCAGCCGCCTGCAACGGATGAGCCAGGCGGCGCGCAGTCTGGCTCATCCCAACGCCGCCCATGACATTGCGGCCCTGGCTGCGCGGTTGGCCGAGACGAAAGGTGACAGTTTGTTGCACCGCGTCGATCCGTGATCGAGAACTCGAATCATGTTTGCCAAGATTCAGCGTATTCACTTCGTAGGCATCGGCGGCATCGGCATGAGCGGTATTGCCGAGGTTTTGCTGAACCTCGGCTACAAGGTCTCCGGCTCCGATCTCAAGCAATCACCAATCACCGAACGGCTTTCCAGCCTGGGCGCCACGGTTTTCGAGGGGCACAAAGCGGAAAACGTCAAAGGCGCTGAAGTCGTCGTCGCCAGTTCGGCGATCTCGCCCGACAATCCTGAGACCACCGCAGCCCAAAAGCTGCACATCCCCGTAATCCAGCGCGCCGAAATGCTCGCAGAGCTCATGCGCCTGAAATACGGCATCGCCATCGCCGGCATGCACGGCAAGACCACTACAACTTCCATGGTGGCGGCGGTGCTGGCGGGTGGAGGTCTCGATCCCACGGTCGTGGTTGGCGGCCGCGTGGACGCCATGGGTTCAAACGCCCGCCTCGGCAAGTCTCAGTATTTGGTCGCGGAAGCCGACGAGAGCGACCGCTCGTTCCTGAAGCTTTCTCCGATCCTCGCCGTGGTCACCAACATTGACCGCGAGCACATGGATTGCTACCGCAACATGCGGGAAGTCAAACAGGCTTTCCTCGATTTCATGGACCGAGTCCCTTTTTACGGCATGGCCGTCGTCTGCAACGATGACCCGATGCTTCGCCGAATTCTCCCCCAAGTCCGCCGCCGGATGGTGACGTACGGGACTCGCCGCGGCTCGGATTTTCACATCAAGCTTGGCAAGGCCGCGCTGACCACGGCTGATCCGGCCCCCAGCAGCCGCTTTCATGTGAACTTCAAAGAGAGGGACCTCGGAGAATTCTGCCTCCACGTTCCCGGTGTCCACAACGTTCTGAATGCCACTGCGGCCATCGCCGTGGGAGTCGGCCTTGATATAGACCCTGGGCAGATTCGTGCCGCGCTGGAGAGTTTCCGTGGCGTGGACCGCCGCTTCCAGCTACGGGGTAAAGCGACCGGTGTCAGCGTCATTGACGACTACGGCCACCATCCTACGGAGATTCGCGCCACCCTTGCCGCTGCCCGCCAGTGCGGGTTCCGCAAAATCCACGTCGTCTTCCAACCCCACCGCTACACCCGCACCCGCGATCTCATGGATGAATTCACCACTGCTTTCGCTGCCGCCGATTCTTTGACTCTCTTGGATATCTATGCGGCCAGCGAAAAGCCGATTGAAGGTATAACCGCGGAGGTATTGGCCGAGCGCATCTGGACTTCAGGGCACAAAGAGGTTCGATACGTCGCCTCGTTCGTCGAGGCAGCCCAAACCGCCGTTTCCTCAGCTCAACCCGGGGACATGATCCTCACCCTGGGTGCTGGCAACGTCTCCCAGCTTGGCCCGCTGATCCTGGAAAAACTAGCAGCTCTGGAATCTGTCACCGCGTCCGGTCTCGCAGCCCGTCAGCCTTGAGCAGGTACCTTGCTCCCGTGTGCTGGTTCTTACATAACGCCCTCGTCGGTTGACGATTTGCCAGCTCTCCCGTCTAACAAAACAACTCGCCACAAATGGCAGGACTAAGGAGCGGTAACATGGCTTCAGGAAAAGTAATTTACTGGATTGCGGTAGGCACGATGGCGCTGCTTTTCGGCAACTCGCTGGCTGTTCGCCAGCACGATTTGTACGCCCGCTTCGCCCGCCGTACGCTTGCTGCCGCGCAGCAAGTTCTCGGTGAGGCGACCAGCCATGTGGACGCCGCGATGATCGCGCTGAGCCAAACAGGCAGGCGATCTGCGTACCCCGTAACTGCGGCTGCTCGCGTACAGGCCCGGCTGGCTTCCGTTCAAGCGAAGCTGGCCTGTGGAGAAGCAAGACTCGCTCGCCTGCAAGCTGAGCAGGAGCGGGCCATGGCTCTGGCGCAGGTGCGCGTCGCAATGGTGGCATGCCCCCGGCAGACGCTTCGCTCGCAACCTTAATTTTCCGCGGGCGCACCAACTTTTATCTATCTCAATTCAGGAAAAGCAGTTATAGTAATTCTGCTCGCGATTCCCTGACGACAACTGACCTGGCTGATGGCGCGAAAAGCTGGTTCCACCATCTCGCAGGAAGAGTTGTACCCATCATCCAGCGAGCCCGTCCGCAATAATCTCGAAGATCTCGACGACAGGCGGCTGTTCGACCTGGATGTGGAGAAGGAATCACCCTTCCTGCGCGGTCAAGAACGAGTTTCCGTCCGCCGCGGCTCCATTCCCCGGAAAACCGCCACCCGACTGGGTTGGGGCGCGCTCGCGCTTTTCGTCGTTTCCCTCTGCGGATTGGCTGTCGCCGCGCTTTATCACTATGGCGAGCAATCCTGGCGTTTTCGGGTTGAGTCAGGAGACGAAATCGAAGTCAGCGGCCTCGAGAACGTGACCCGCGCTCAAGTTATGGATGCCATGGGCGGAGACATTGGCCGCAACATCTTCTTTGTTCCGCTGAGTGAGCGTCAGAAATCGCTGGAGAAAATTCCCTGGGTCGAGTCCGCCAGCGTCATGCGCTTTGTGCCCAACCGCTTGAAGATTCAAATTCAAGAGCGCACGCCGGTGGCGTTTGCCCGAGTGGGATCAAAAGTTTTTCTGGTTGACGCTGCGGGAGTTCTCATGGACCTGCCCATGGCCCATAAGAAGAAATATTCCTTCCCTGTGGTTCTCGGGATGAATCTGGGTGAACCCCGCTCCACCAGTGCCGCGCGCATGAAGCTTTACAACCAATTGATTTCTCAGCTTGACTCCGGAGGAGCTCGCTACTCCCAGGATCCCAGCGAAGTGGATATCTCCGATGCCGATGACGTAAAGGTGCTCGTCGGCGATTCGCGCGGCGAGGTGCTGGTGCACCTGGGAACTTCCGGCTATCTCGAACGCTACAAGATTTACGTGGCGCATGTGCAGGAATGGCGCCAGCAGTTTTCCCGGCTCGAGTCGGTGGACCTGCGCTACGACAACCAGATCGTGGTGAATCCTGATCTGCAAGGAGCAGTGAAACAGCCCGCCCTCTTGCCATCGGCCGTGCGGGCTGCGATTTCGGCAGGAGTCAAGCCCGCCGCGCTGATCAGTCACGATCAGACGTTGCCAAAGGCCGCTGACAACGCACGGCCCACTCCGGTTGGCAAAAATTCCGTGCAACCGCCCGTCAGGAGAAGTTCTGCCAGGCGGAACCGCGCCAAGCTGTCCGTGAAACGAGTGAAAGCGGGAAAAGTGTCACCTGCGTCAGCGGACGCGAGCCCAGCTTCGCAAGCAGCGGCCAAAAAAACAGGTTCGAGCGCAGTCTCGACTTCCGTGGGCGAAACGGCCCCGGGAAACAAGAAGCCAAGTCCGGCAATTACGAAAGGGCAGGAACATCCATAGGCATGTCGAATCAGCACCAGAATTGGTTGACGGCCATTGATGTAGGCAGCGCCAAGACCTGCGTGCTGGTGGCGGAAGCCACCGACCACGGCCTGCGCTACCGCGGCCACGGCCTGGCCGAATCGCGAGGCTCGCGCAAGGGCATCATCGTTGACTTGGACAAGGCTGTGTCCTCCATCCAGAAGGCCGTCGAGCAAGCCGAAAACAGTTGCGGCGCCCCCATCGAGCACGGGTTGTTAGGCGTGGCCGGTTCCCATGTGCGTGGCCTGAACACCCACGGCGGACTGAGTTTCGGCACCCGGTCGCGGGAAATCGCCAGCGATGAAATTCGTCTCGCGGTGGATAAAGCCCGCGCCATTCCCCTCCCTGCCGATCGCGAGATTCTGCATCTGCTGCCGCAGGAGTTCATTCTGGATGAGCAAAGCGGTGTGCACGATCCTCTAGGCATGATGGCCATGCGCCTGGAAGTCCGCGTCCACATGGTCACCGCAGCCGCCAGCGCCACTCAAAACGTGATCACCGCAGTGAACCGCGCCGGTGTGCACGTGGATGACACTGTCTTTGAGCCTCTCGCTTGTGCGGACGCCGTCCTGCGCGCGGATGAACGGGAACTCGGCGCCTGCCTCGCTGACCTGGGCGCCGGCTCAACCAACCTGATCGTTTTCCGGGAGGGCGCGGTTGCGCACACTGCGGTGATCCCTGTCGGCGGCGACCACTTCACCAGCGATCTCTCGTTGGGTTTGTGCACGCCGGTAGTGGAAGCGGAAAAAATCAAGAGGCTTTACGGCAATGTGGTTGTAACCCTCATTCCGGAAGGCAATGAAGTCGAGGTGCCTTCCGTCGGCGACCGTCCCTCAAGGCTGATTTCGCAACGCATGGTAGGTGAAATTTTGGAGCCGCGTGCCCGTGAGCTATTTGAGCTTTTGCGCGACAACCTCCGCCATGCCGGCATGCTCGAGCTGTGCGCCGGCGGGGTGGTTCTCAGTGGCGGCGCCTCGCGTCTGCCCGGAATTCTGGATGTCGCGGAATCGGTGTTGCGGCGCCCGGTAAGGCAGTCATGGCCAACGCCACTGGCGAGGATGCCATCCATGCTCGCCGAGCCGGAGTACGCGACCGTCCTGGGCATGGCGTTTTACGCCCACCGCGCTCGCATCGCGCGCGGCTTGCAGGACAACCGTTGGAGTTCGCGCTTGATGGGATTGTTTGCCAAGAAAGGCGCGTAGGAAAAAGGACTTAGCAATTAGCACTTAGCATTTGGCCACGTTGGAGGATTGGGGAATTCGAGTCCGCTAAATGCCAAGTGCTAAATGCCGAGTGCTAAATGCCGAATGCTAAATGCTAGCAAACCGAGGTGGGTCAACATGAAAAGAGAAAACGACATTCGCATCAGCTTCAACGAGGAGGCTCGCAACGACGCCAGGATCAAAGTCATCGGCGTAGGTGGAGGAGGCGGCAACGCCGTAAACCGCATGATTGATGCCGGCATGGAAGGCATCGAATTCATCGCCGCCAATACCGACCTGCAAGCCTTGCGCATGTCGCAGGCTCCCATGAAGATTCAACTCGGGGTCAAACTCACCAATGGCCTGGGCGCGGGAGCCAATCCCGAAGTCGGCCGCAAGTCCGCGCTCGAAGATTCCGACAAAATCATCGAGGCTCTTGAAGGTTCCGATATGGTCTTCATCACCGCCGGCATGGGCGGCGGCACCGCTACCGGAGCTGCTCCCATCATCGCTTCTCTCGCCAGCGAAATGGGCGCTCTCACCGTCGCCGTCGTGACCAAGCCTTTCGCCTTTGAAGGCAAACGCCGCATGCAGCAAGCCGATCGCGGCATTGCCGAGCTGATGGAATCAGTGGACACCACCATCGTCATTCCCAACGAAAAACTCCTCGCGGTGGCTCAGGATGCGGGATTTTTCGAATCGTTCCGCGTCGCCGACGACATCCTGCGTCAAGGCGTGCAAGGGATCTCCGACATCATCATGATCCCCGGGATCATCAACCGTGATTTCGCTGACGTCAAAGCCATCATGGCCGGCATGGGGTACGCGGTCATGGGCACTGCGACGGCGAACGGCGCGCGCCGCGCCCCCGAAGCCGCACAGAAGGCCATTGCCTCGCCGCTGCTCGAAGCCGGAGCCATTGACGGCGCCCGCGGCATCCTTATCAACATCACTGGATCCGCGTCGCTCAAGCTGGCCGAGGTTCAGCAAGCTTGCACCATCATTCAAAGCGCCGCCCACGAGGATGCCAACATCATTTTCGGCGCGGTGCTCGATGAAAAGATGAAAGACGCAGTGAAGATCACTGTCATTGCGACGGGCTTTCAGGATTCCGACGTCCGGCATCGTCAGCTTGACGGACGCCCGGGTCTTACTGTTTCTGGTCTGGCCGTTTCGCGGCAGAGCGCAGGCGATTTCCCTGAGCCGGAACGCGAGCCTGAATCCGATCTGCTGCCGCCGCCTCCACCCATGGTGATGGAGTCAGACGCATCCCTAGCGGCAATGGCCGAGCCTGATCCGCTCGAGACCATGCGCAACGCCATGATCGCAAACTTCGAGCAATCGGATCTCGATGTTCCCGCGTTCCTGCGCAAGCGAAACGAACCCAATTAACAATCTGTCCGCCCCTCAAGACGAGAAGCGGCCAAATATTTCTTGACCTGACGCGACTCAAGGAATGACTTCAAATACAGATCCCTTACCATAGCTGCCGCCGTTCGACGTAGTGCCGAACAATACGCCAGCCTTGTTCAAGATCAGATTTTCCAGAGGAAACGCGCCGTCGGATCCACCCTGAAAGTTGTGAAGAATAGTCTCGGTCCACGAGTCGCCGGACGACGGAGACAACTCGAAGATGGTGCCGCAGCCGACGGTCGTGCCGCCATAAAGGCAGAAACCAGTGCCGCCAAATTCAGTGGTCCCGTAAAGATTGCCTGAGGGATCAATGGCCAAGCCTGCCATGGCATTCGATCCATCCTGCTGGCCGCCCTGGAAGCGGTGGATGACGGTTTCGGTCCACGAGCCGCCGCTGACCGCAGGAGGGGAAAGTTCAAACACCAGGCCACAGCCGCCATCGAACGGGCAGTTCGAGTTCACGCCGCCGCCGGAGCTAATTACACCGTAGAGATTTCCCTTGCTATCGAAGATCAAGGGTGCGTAAGGCCCCGCTCCGTCGCTGGCCTGGAAATTGTAGAGGACGCTTTCCTGCCACGTGGCTCCGGTCTGAGGAGTCAACTCGTAAACCACGCCGCAGGTGGAACCATCAATGCAGCCCGTCCCGGTGCCACCGTAGCTGGCCGCGCCGTAAAGATTGCCAGCCCTGTCCACGACCAAGCCGAAGGGTCCGCCGCCATCAGTGCCGCCCGTGAAGGCGTAAAGGGTGTTGGCAATCCACGTTCCGCCCTTCTCCGTGGGTGGCACCAATTGGCTGACGTAGCCGCTGCCAGTTCCGGTTCCTGGCCCCGCTGATGAAGTTGTGTAGAGGTTCCCTCTTCCCTCGACAATAGGTTCAGCAAGCGTTCCATAGACAGAGGATGAGCTGTAGATGTCACTCACCGTCCATGCGCCTTTTCCCCGCGGCGGACTCATCTCATAAAGCTGAGTGCCGCTGGCGCTGTAGAGATTGCCCAGCCTGTCAAAAACCACGCTGCCTTTCGGGCCAGAGGAATAATCTTCGTCGTAGAGAACTCTTTCCTTCCATGTGCCGGCCTGAGAGGGAAGCAGCTCGAACACGACGCCGCAGTACCCTCCTTGGCCGCAAGAACTGCCGAAGCCGCCGGACTCTCCCGTGCCGTAGAGGTTCCCAGAGCTGTCGAAGGCCAGGGCGCCGACGGGAGTGCCTCCATCGCTTAAACCAGTGAAGTTGTACAGGGTTGCCATTTTCGGATTCCCCGCCCAGGCTGCGACGGCGAACAAGAGAGCGACTAAAAAGATTGCGAACGACGAGCACTGTGTCATTACCCGGGATTTTGTTTTCATTTTGAAATGCTCCTGGAAATTCATTGCGTTGTTCTTCTTAAGACGGACCGTCAATAAATCATTGCGGAGTGAATACGAAGCCCTTCTCAGCGTCAGGCGCGCCGCTTACAGCGGTATTGCCTTGAACCGCCACCGAAAATCCGAATTCATCGTTGTATTCTCCATACAATGCGGAGATTTTGCCGTTGGTTTTTGAAGTGGTCTTCCATCCAGCTGCAGGCTCAGTGAAGAGATAAATTGCACCTTCGTCTGGAGTCTGGCCCACGGTTGCCAGTGGCGCCCCAACGAACAAAGTATTTCCTGTCATACCCAGCGAAGAACCCAAATCATCGACAGCATTGCTTCCATCGGTCAGAATTGCGGTTTGGTTCTCATTGGTCCAGCCGCTAGCCGGTTCTTCGAATACATACACAGAGCCCGGCCCTGGAATATCGGATGAGGTCGGAGCTCCAGCAAATACGGTGCTTCCATTCACCAACACCGACCAGCCTAGAATTGCCCCGGCCACCGGCGGGGCCGCAGTCAATTTAGCGGTTTCAGTCATGGTCTTCCAGCCACTCGTGGGCTCGACGAAGACATATGCCGCTCCGTATTCGTACCCGAAGGGTTTTACCGGCGCTCCGACGGCGATGGTGTTCCCCGAGATTGCCACCGAAAGACCAAAAAGATCGTCTTCTGCCCTGTCCGACGCGGTCAGAATTGCGGTTGGTTTCGAGGTCGTTTGCCAACCCCCCGCTGGTTCCTCATACACATACGCCGTGCCGGTTGAGATTCCGCTTTCGTCCGCCCCCACCACCAACGTTCGGCCGCTCACTGCAAGCGATGCGCCGAACGCATCGAATCCGCCGCCGTACCGCGGGTCGGTCAGGATTGCAGTTTCCGTCATGTTGGCCCATCCGGTTGAAGGTTTCACATACACGTAAACCTTATCCACGGCATTCGCGCCGACAAATATGGTGTCGCCGCTTACCGCCACCGCACCCCCGAAGTAATCTCCGGCCGCATTTCCGCCGTCAGAGGGAGTCAACTCAGCGGTTTGGACGGAATTGCCCCAACCGGTAGAGGGTTTGACAAACACATAGGCAGCACCAGTCGCGGAGTTTCCCTGGTCGTCGATATAGCCAGGCGCTCCGACCACGACGGTATCGCCGCTCAAGGCAACCGATGTCCCGACAAAGCTGTATATTTGCGTGTTAGTCGCGACTAGTTCCGCCACTTGAGACCACGCCTTGGCAGCCGGAGTCGAGGATGGCCCGGCATTACGATCAATCGCACGAACTTCGGTGCAAAGAAAAACCAGGGTCGCGAGGATCGGTACGCAGCTGAAACTTACGCGCATTCTCATAAGGCATCCTTCGTGACGGAGCTTAACCGGACCGAGGGCTCGCACGGAATAATGTCCGGAGGGAGCAAATCAGTAAGGAGCGATCGACAACAATATCGATCCTTCCTGCTCTCTAGATATATAGCGTGGTTAGGACCAAAAAGGGGCAGCAAATTTTGAGTATTTCCCCGTCTTATCGCCGTGTGTGCAAGTATTTGCACACTGGACACCCTGAAGGTCTTGGAAATAAGATGAAAGACAACCTCCCCCTTCCCAGATGTCATGTCAAGCGCCTCCACTGCCGACGATCTCACCCTATTGTTGCGGGCATGGAGCAACGGTGATCGCCGGGCAATGGATTCGCTGACGCCGCTTGTATATCAGGAACTGCATCGCGCCGCCCGCCGCTACATGGCGCGGGAAAAACCCGGTCACATTCTCCAAGCCACTGGTCTCGTCAACGAAACCTATTTGCGTCTGGCAACCATAAAGAAAATAGACTGGCAGGACCGGGGCCATTTCTATGCGGTGTGCGCGCGTCTTATGCGCCACATTCTGACCGATCATGCGCGTTCCCGCCCCCGAATCGGTGGCGAGGAGATCCAGCCTGTCCCTTTGCAAGAGCCCGCTGCGATTCAAGACCGCATTGACTTTGTTTATCTGGATGAGGCCTTAAGTCGTCTGGCGGCAATTGACAAACGACAGAGCCAAGTCGTACAACTGCGTTTCTTCGTCGGACTGACCGTAAACGAAATTGCCGAAGTGCTGGAGATTTCCGAAAGAACCGTCAAGAACGACTGGATGCTGGCCAAACTTTGGCTCTTGCGGGAGCTGAGCAGAGGCAAATAAACGTGGATAGCGAGCGCTGGGAACGAGTGAAGCAGTTGTGCCTCTCCGCTTTAGACGTTGATGAAGAAAACCGTTCTTCCTTTTTGCAGCAAGCCTGCGGCCCAGATGAACTCTTGCGTCACGAGGTGGAATCGCTGCTCGCCTATCGTAATGAAGCAGAAGATTTCCTCGAATCACCTCCCTTGGGACTCGCGATCAGCTTATTACCTGGACAACGGTCTTACGAACCGGGCGAACCGGAACTTGAGCTGCCGGCGGGTCAAATCGTTTCTCACTATCGGATCATTGAAAAGTTGGGAGCCGGTGGCATGGGCACAGTTTACAAAGCTGAAGATATTACCCTCGGACGGTTCGTTGCCCTGAAATTTCTTCCCAGAACATCCGCTCAACTCTCCAGTGATTCCCGCCTCAAGGCTGACGCTTTAGAGCGCTTCGAACGTGAAGCACGTGCTTCATCTGCTCTTGACCACCCAAACATTTGCACCGTGTACGAAGTCAATCAGCACGAGGGCTCTCCATTCATTGCCATGCAGTTCCTCGCAGGGCAGACGCTGAAACACGAAGTCAACGGCCAACCACTTTCAGTGGAGCGACTGGTCAGTCTCGCTATTCAAATCGCTGACGGTCTCGACGCGGCTCACACGGCCGGAATTGTGCATCGCGATATTAAGTCGGCGAACATCTTCATCACTCAGCGTAACGAAGCCAAGATCCTTGACTTTGGCCTGGCGAAACTTGTGTCGCCGGCATCCGGGCCGGCCAAAATTCGCGACAGCGACGTTGCACCAGATCACGCAGTGCCGAATGAAAAGAAAGCCATAGCCTTCCAGAGTGAGGCCTTGGGCACTGCAAGCTACATGTCTCCGGAGCAGGTTCGTGGAGAATCAGTCGATACTCGCTCCGATTTGTTTTCTCTGGGCGTCGTTCTGTATGAAATGGCGACTGGAAGCTTACCGTTTTCAGGGCAAACTCCAGCTGAAGTCTTCGAAGGTATTCTGCACCAGAAACCGCTATCGCCATCGGAGTTGAATCCTGGGGTACCTGAAGCTCTCGCAATACTCATCTCTAATGCAATCGAGAAAGATCGCGAGAGGCGTTATCAGAAAGCTTCACAGCTGCGCGATGATCTTAGGAAACTACAGGCATCCCGCACAGCCGATCGTCCGCTCAACCACCGGGCACGATGGCCGATTGTCGCTCTGGTTGCCGGTTTAGCTTGCGCGCTGATCGCCACTGTTTTCTATTATCGTAGTCGCGCTAAAGTACGCCTCGATGCGCGGGACACTATTGTCCTGGCCGATTTTGACAATGCCACCGGTGACCCGGTTTTCGATGACACATTGAAGCAGGCCTTTCGAGTGCAGTTGGAGCAGTCACCTTTTCTCAATGTGCTTTCCGATCAAGCTGTAGCGCGGCAGTTGCGTTACATGTCTAAACCGCGCGATACGCGCGTCACGCCTGACGTAGCGCGCGAAGTCTGCGTTCGAACTGCGAGCAAAGCGGTGCTCACGGGAACGATCTCCTCTCTTGGCGACCAATATGTAATCGGCGTGAACGTGGTGAACTGCCACAGCGGAGACTCGCTCGACGGCGAGCAGATGCAAGTCGGCAATCGTGAAAAAGTGTTATCAGCTGTGGACCGGATCAGCACGAAACTGCGAGCGAAATTAGGCGAGTCCCTGCCCAGCATCAGCAAGTATGACGCACCGGTGGAGCAGGCCACCACGGTTTCTCTCGATGCTCTTCGAGCCTACAGCACCGCCCTCAAGACTCGCCTGACCCAGGGAGATCCCGCCGCTATTCCATTATTCCAAAGAGCTACGGAGTTGGATCCTGATTTCGCAATGGCTTATGCCCGCTTGGGAACTGCTTATTTCAACCTCGGTCAACCCGCTGATGCGAAGAAGGCGATCGGGAAAGCCTACGAGTTACACGGCAGAGTCAGCGAGGGCGAGCGGCTTTTCATCGATTCTCACTACTACATGATCGTGACCGGGGAGTTGGAAAAAGCAGTCAGCGTGCTCGAACTTTGGCAACAGATCTATCCCCGCGACCAGGTCACTTATACCGATCTCGGCGTTATGTATTCGGCTCTGGGCGAATACGATAAGGCACTTGGTGAAGCAAAGCAGGGGCTCCGCCTCGACCCTGCCAGTGGCATTGCTTATATAAACCTGGCTAGCGCGTACCGTCTGCTTGATCAATTCGACAAAGCGAAAGAGATTCTGGGAACCGCAGAAGCGCAAAACATTCCCAAGCCAATGCTTGCATTGTCATGGTACGAACTGGCGGTCGTGCAAGGTGACGCGGACATGATGCAGCGCGAACTGACCGTAATTCACGGCCAGCCTCAGCTCGAGGGACTGCTTCTTTCGCAACAATCGCAGGTCGAGGCGTACCATGGCCGCCTCCGCGCCGCGCGACAGTTTACCCAGCAAGCGGTCACTGCGGCCGTGAAGACTGGCCAGCCGGAGGCAGCCGCCGACTTCGAGACCGAACAGGCAATGTGTGAATCTGAGTTCGGCAATGTACAACCAGCAAAGAAGTATCTGGCTTTGGCCCAAAAGGTAAGTCCGAACGAAGCACAAGGGGAGTTCGGCTCGTTTGTTCTCGCACAAGTCGGCGAAACTGATCGTGCGCTTGCCTTATCTCAGAATCTAAAGCGTCAATTTCCGCTCGATACCGAAATAAACAATTATTGGCTGCCAACTATCTACGCAGCGGTGCAATTGCAAAATGGCGATCCAGCGAAGTCGATCCGCTTGCTCGAACCGATTACCTCGTATGAATTGGGAATCAAGCAGGTACCCACTGGAGCCCTCTTTCCGGTTTACGTGCGAGGCAAGGCCTTTCTGGCGGAGAAACGTGGCGAACCGGCGGCGGTTGAATTTCAGAAGATTCTAGATCATCGTGGCGTCGTCGGACCCTCTTCGCTCGAAGCCTTGGCTCTCATTGGCCTGGCGCGGGCGGATGCGCTGAATGCCTCCACTGACTCGGTTGCTCACGCCAAAGCCAAAACAGCGTACAACGATTTCTTCACGTTGTGGAAAGATGCCGATCCCGACGTTCCCATTCTAAAAGAGGCAAAAGCCGAGTACGCGAAGTTGAAATAGTCGGCAAGTCATAATCGACGGGCCGAGATCGGACGGAACGCCGGTTTCCTCATCAGGTTATTTCCTCCGGAACTTGAGCCGAGCGCACGGTGCGGGCCAAGAGAAGGCTCTTGGTAATGCACTGACGCATTACCGTTGACCGTTGGCAGACAAAGCCAGGCTGAGGGCACCGACTATTGAGCCCACCTTCTGCACCACTGTCGCAAACATTTTCCCTTTTGAGCGATTTGGCCGTGGTAACCCGCATAGTTATTACCAAAGCCCCATGTCCATTATGGGAATGTCTCCAACTATATTGTTTACAACCACTTAAGCGAAGAATTAGAAATTCGCAAGAAAGCAAATAAGGGTTGCGCCCGCGCCACAACTCCCATAACATCGGGAAATCGCAGCACTTAGAACGACCCTTCGCAGTTGGCGGGGTTATTGCACTTAACTAGTTGTGAACTTCGGGGACAGGTACAGGGATTTGTTATCCAGCCGGCGTTTTACCTTCATTCGCGTTGTTATTTCGCTTGCCGCATTTTTCCTGCTGTGCCAAATACTCTTTGCAGCTGCGGTCAACACGCCCTCGCTGACTACGAGCAAGTCCAAGTCACAAAAGATTGCTGAGAGTCAGCACACCCGCAAGCGCATGCGCCACCTGGCCCGAAGCCACGCCCCGGTTCATATGCAGACCTCGCGTACGCGGCGCACCAGCCTGCATCGCAGCCACGGTTATTATGAGCGCTTCTATACCAGTTCATTTGCTGAAGATGTCACCGCCGGCGACGTCACCCTTGGTGAAGATCCCATTGTGCGCGAAGCGGCCATTGACGCGCTCGGAAATATGAACGGCACCGTGGCCGCCGTCGAGCCTACCAGTGGACGCATTCTGGCCATGGTCAACCAGAAGCTCGCGCTCTCCAGCGGCGCGCAGCCCTGCTCCACCATCAAGCTTTCCGTCGCGCTGGCCGCATTGAGCGAAGGCATCATCACCAAGGAAACCGAAGTTCGCCTGGGCGGCCGCTATCGCATGAACCTGACTAACGCCCTGGCCCATTCCAATAACGCGTACTTCGAAACCGTGGGCCGCGAATTGGGATTTGAAAAAGTCAGTCACTACGCGCATCAATACGGTCTGGGAGAACTGGCGGGCTACAACATTCCCGGCGAAGAACTCGGGACTTATCCCGATGAGGAGATTCCCGCCAAGCTCGGCGGCGTTGGCAAGATGTGCTCGTTCGGTGAGGGCGTTTCCATGACGCCGCTGCAGCTCGGCGCAATGGTTTCAGCCATCGCCAATGGCGGCACTCTTTATTACTTGCAGCATCCCACCACGCCGGATGAAGTCGCCAATTTCCAGCCGATGATCAAGCGCCGTCTCGACATCGCCCCGCTTATCCCTGAAATTTCCGACGGCATGGAAGGCGCTGTTCAGTACGGAACCGCCCGCAGCCTGCGCGTGAACTTCAATGAAGAAGAAATTCTGGGCAAGACCGGAACCTGCTCCAAGGACGGAACCCGTTTCGGCTGGTTCGCCTCTTATGCCAACACCGACGTCGGCCGCATCGTGATTGTCATCTTCCTGCAAGGCGGACGCTCCACCTTCGGCCCCAAAGCCGCCGAGATCGCCGGCCATCTCTACCGTAATCTCTACGACCACAATTTCTTCATGGCCCAGCCGGCGCTGCCGGCCACCTCCGCGAACGTCAACCAGCAGTAAGCCGCGAGTCCGTCATCGTTCTAGTCCTGTCATCCTGAAGCGCAGTCGAAGGACCCCGTGCCTCTCAACCGTGGCAGAGGCGACTCATGGAATTTTCTCGTTGCGTTATAAGGGACGCTTTTCATAACCTTACAAACTTTTACACTCCGCGCCGCAACAATAATTTAACCGGATGGTTAATAAGAGTGAGAGGAAAACATCATGAAAACTATTCTTAAGTCCTTGGGTCTGTTTCTGGCTCTGGGGGTATTGAGCGCTGGGCTGGCAGCGCAGACGACGACCGCCAGCCGCCATGATGCAGCCATCCGGCCGAGGGTTACGCAGCAGCTCGTGAAGGGGGCGCAGTTCAGCAACTTGACGGCGTGGGTGGAAGACGGCATTGTCACCTTGTCCGGCAACGTGGACCTCTATCAGCAGAAACTCGACGCCGCGAAGAAAGTTCGCAAGATCGAAAACGTGCAGGGAGTGCGCAACCTGATTGTGGTTGCCGGCAAAACCGTGCCGGATGCTGACCTTACGGCGCAACTCGACCGGAAGCTTTATTACGACCGGATCGGTTATGACAATGTGTTCAACTACGTTACCGCTTCGGTGCAAGACGGCGTTGCCACGCTGAACGGCGAAGTCCGGATTGAGATCGACCGCGACTCAGCCATGGCACTGGCGAGCGCGACTCCCGGCGTAAAGGATGTAGTGGACAACGTTACGGTGGAGTCGATCCTTGGCGACAGAGTTCGGCTTAGCGCCGAGCGGGCGATCTACCGTGATCCGGTTCTCGGAAGGTATGCAACTGATCCAGCGCGCCCCATCCGCATAGTGGTGGATCGCGGCAAACTGACTCTCTACGGGACCGTGGAAACGGCCATGGACAAGCAGATTGCAGGAGTGCGGGCGAACCAGGTGCTGGGCGCCTTCAGCGTGGAGAATGATCTGCAGGTCGCTAAACGCTCCTGAGCGGAAGCATTTTTTGGGGGGGGTAGGGCGCGGCTACAGCCGCGCCTTTTTTATCGTGCACCTGGTCAATGTAGGGACGGGCGTCCCCGCCCGTCCACGCCGAAAGCACTACAGCCGATTGATGAGCGCAGCGACACTCAACGATCTCTTATCTTTCCATTTCGGAAGCCCAGTTCAGAATGATCGACAGGGGAGCCGCATTGGGCTCGTCCACCTTTGTGTTGATCAGAAACCTCTGGCCATCTCCGGTGACCGCGTAGGAAAACATGTCCTGCGCGGAAATTGGTTGCCGGATGTGCGTCTGAAACAGCGCCACGGGCGGGCCGGCTTCAAAGCTGGCGCCCATGTTTACCGGCACGGCCGTCATTTTCCCTTCCGCGGACAAATAGAATAGCTCCTTGCCGTCCTGCCTCCAGCGCGGCTCTCCTCCACCTCTGGACACTTGCCATTTGCCGGTTCCACCAGGAAAAGGCGATACGTAAACTTCCCAGTTTCCCGTTTCGTTCGAAGCATACGCCACCCATCTCCCATCCGGCGAAAACTGCGCATTGCGCACGATCCACTTGGGCTGCAGGTACGGTTTAGCCTGGAAGTCCGGCACGGACAAATACCACAGCTCGTTGTCCTTCCGGAGGAGAAGGAACTTGCCCTCGTGCGACCAGTCCCAGACGCCTTGTTCCTGAGCGCCCAAGTCGGAGATCTCGCGTTCCGACCCCGACCCATCCGCGTTCTTCAGGTACACCGTGAAGTTGAGCTTCTGACTGGAGCCATAGACGATCCGCTTTCCGTCAGGACTCCAGATGGGGATTTCGTTTAGCCCGGGGCCGAACGTGAAACGCGTGGTCGCGTTGTTCGTCAGGTCATAAATCCAGATGTCGATATGGCGGCCATCCTTGTCCGTCTGCTCAAAGCCCAGTCGCCGTCCGTCAGGGGAGATGCTGGGGTTGGCAAACCCTCCGGGTGTTCCAATGGCGCCCGTCGGCTTTCCATTTCGGTCAAACCAGGTCAATTGGTACTTGGCTGCACCTTTTCCCGTTTGCGCGACCAGAATCGTTTTGCCCGCCACACCGAAAAGAGCAAGGTCCGTCTGCGGGAAATACTGCACTTCGTCACTGAGGGCACGTGCTTCTCCGCTCAGCACGTAACTGCGAGCGTCAAACTTCTGAGCCACCAGAGCATTGTCCCGCATGTACAAGATATAACCGGGATCCGCATAGGCGACGTTCGAGCTGGCGCTGACAATGGGCCGCTTCTCGTCCGAGTCCAGGCTCCCTAGGTAGATCTTGTTCTTGTCGAATTGTCCTGAGAAGTTAGCTGCCAGATAAAGGAAGTGCCGCCCGTCGGGCAAGAAAACCGGCCAGCGGTGGCTGGTTTCGAAGCGAGCCGGATCGGGTTTGGTCACTTCTACCGGGGTCCCGCCTGCAACCGACAGGCGGTACAACCCGCTGAAAAAGCTTGGGGAGAAGAGAATGATCCCGTCCCGGTTCCAGGCTCCGCCACGACCATAGGGAGCATCGCCCACCACTTGTGCTGACCCTCCCGAGGAAAGATCTACTTTCTTGAGCTTGCCTTGAGCGAAAAACGCAATGGAGCGGCTGTCGGGTGACCAGAATGGATGCGAGGCGTCCTCCGTTCCCGGCACGGGTGTGGCGCCGCGGCCTCCCACGGGGTGCGTCCAAAGCACATACTTGGTGGTTTGATCCCAGTACGCGACCATCGCCAGGGTGCGCCCGTCTGGGGAGAGCGCGATGTCGTTAGCGGGAAGAGTGACGGGACTGTTGAAGTACATGGCGCGCGAGGATTGCTGCGCGCCAAGCCACCACACCGCGCTTCCGCCGATAACGAGCAGCAACAGCACACCAACCAGCAGCCAAGCAACGCGGTTCCAGCTCCTCTGCTTTGAGAGGACTCGCGCCGTCGCCACGCCCTGCGAGCCGCTCTGGGCGATCCAGGTCAGTTGCATTTTGACGTCGTGCGCCGTTTGCCAGCGCTCGTCGGGATCTTTGGCCAGGCAGGTTGTCACCACGTGATCGAGTGCGGTCGGCGACATTGGCTTCACCGAGGAAATCGGCGGCGGCTCCCGTTCGAGAATCGCGGCCACAATGCTGGCCTGGCTCTTGCCCGTGAACGCCCGTTGTCCCGTCGCCATCTCATACAACACGGCGCCGAGGGCAAAAATATCTGATCGCGCGTCGGCATCCTTCCCTTCCACCTGCTCCGGCGACATGTATTGGAACGTTCCCACCACCATGCCCTGTGCCGTCAGGGGCTGATCTGCGGAGGGCCGGGAGAGTGTCATGGTCAAACTGGAGGATGGTGCCGTACCAGCCGGAGTGGCCTTGGCCAGACCGAAATCCATCAACTTCGCCCCCGTCTTGGTCAGCATGATGTTGCCGGGCTTAAGGTCGCGGTGAATCACGCCCGTCTTGTGGGCCTTCTCCAGCCCTTCACAGATCTCGACTCCATACTTCAACACTTGCTCCGGCGGCAACGGTCCCTTTTCGAGGCGATCGGCCAGGGTCACGCCCTCCAGATACTCCATGACGAGATAATCCGTCCCATCGTGGTGGCCCACATCATGCAACGTGCAAATGTTGGGATGGTTCAACGATGAAATGGCTCGTGCTTCCCGGTCGAAGCGTTGCCTGGCATCCGCATCGGAGGAAAGATGAGCAGACAAAATCTTGATGGCGACGGTGCGATCCAGCCGTGTATCGCGCGCACGATAGACCTCTCCCATGCCGCCCGCACCCAGGGCGGCGAGGATCTCATACGGGCCGAGTCTTGTGCCAGAGCTTAGTGCCATGTGTGGGCGCAATTATAGCTCCGAAACCGGCTCTCAGCTGCGAGTAGAGTGGGTATAGAGTGGCTGTTGGGATCTGGAAGCTAAAGCCGGTTGATCAGCGAAGCTACATATCCCCCTCCGAAGCCATTGTCAATGTTCACCACGCTGACGTTGGAAGCGCAGGAATTCATCATACCCAGCAGCGCCGCGACGCCCTTGAACGCGGCGCCATATCCCACGCTGGTCGGCACCGCGATCACCGGCACACCCACTAATCCCCCGACGACGCTGGGGAGAGCGCCCTCCATGCCTGCACAAACGATCACGACTCGCGCCCGCGTCAATGTGTTGCGATTGGCCAGCAGACGATGAATGCCGGCCACGCCGACGTCATAAAGACGCTCGACATCGTTGCCCATGATTTCGGCCGTGACCACAGCTTCTTCCGCGACCGGGATATCGCTGGTGCCTGCCGAGACTACGGCGATCATTCCCTTCCCTTGTTTCTTTCGGTCGCGTTGCAGCACAATCGCTTTAGCTGCTTCCCGGTATTCGGCCTTGCGTACTTTCTTTTTTACTGCGGCAAATTGTTCTTTGCTGGCGCGGGTGGCAAGGACGTTGTCCGCATGTTGTGCCAGCTTAAAGAAAATCTTCGCCAACTGGGCCGGTGTTTTCCCTTGCCCAAAAATCACTTCGGGCAGGCCCGCTCTTAGCGCGCGATGATGATCAACCTTGGCAAATCCGAGGTCTTCGAAGGGCAGATGCCGCAGGCGCTCAACGGCTTCATCGGGGGCGAGTTTGCCGCTGCGTACCTCGTCAAACAGCTTGCGGATGGATTCGGCGTTCAAGAGAAAACACTCGGCGTTCAGCGATCAATAATTTCGCTGGGCGAGACTTAGATTAGCACTCGGCGTCTTCGAAGAGTGCGGGGCTATGTTGAAAGACTGACTGTCAGGACTAGCGTACGCTGGCGCAGGGTTTCTTGCGGGAAGTGCGAGTTCTGCGGATCACGTCCAGGCAAGCGGCTCTGGCCGCTCCCGGTTCTTCGATATGGGCCAGAAAGAACCGGCGAGCGTCCTTTTGGCTGACTACGCCGCGGAGATAGGCGTCATATAGTTCGCTGCCCAGCGCGTATCCCAGGTGCTGGGCGGTGGAGTCGAATTTCGCTCTATCGCCGTGCAGAGCCTGCTGAAGAAACTCTTCGCAGCTGGCGCGCGAAAGGTCCCTTTGATCCTCGATGCGAACTGCAAGGCGGGCTGGATATAGCACTCGCGATCCAAAATAGGCCAGCGCGTGTTCCAGTGTCCGGGCATAGAAACGGTCGGCCGCTTGGCCGGTAACGACGGGATGGCCGTTGCGGCGCAGCGGCAATCCGCGGCAGGCATGGTGCAAAAAGCGCGATGCCTCTTCTGCGACGTACGCCATGTGAAATTCGCGCAGATAAAAGGCGTTGATGGAGGGCAGATACACGCTGCCTTGCGCTTCCACCTTTTGCAGCATGTTATCCACTCTCTTCTCTTCTCCAGTCGCGCGCAGCAGAAGCTGCCGCAGGCGGCCGTCGGTGTTTCCGCAGTACACTTCCGGCATCAGATCCACCAGAAATTTCGGCTGCGTGCCGTTGTGCGAAGCGTAGCGGTTGATATCGAGGAAGCGCAACAGACTGTCGATTAAATTGTAGATGGTCGGCGCAACGTCTGGTTGTTCCCCCGCCTCGCGGTTCCAGCGGGTAAAGCATAGCCGGTAGCTTTCGTACTTCTCGAGCGGAGTGGAGTTGAAGACGCAGACCACGTTGTCCTTGACCTGCACCGCTTCCACTCGTTCATGCTGCTCGCCGGCGGCGCGCCAGTAGAGCGCGTCCACGTTTTGCAGAATAGTGAGTACTCGGTCTGCAGGGACCTCCTGCCGCAGCGCGCGCGGCAGGTGAGCGGGCGCGAGGTGCGACTCACCGAACAAAACCATGACCACAGCGCGGGGATGCCGCTGACGGATCTCGGCGATCTTGTGGGCAGCGTGGCGGTCGCGGGCGCTGATCCTGCGCAAATCCTCCCGTGGCATGCAGTCAAGCCCATAGATGGCTTCTCCATGCTCTCTGGCCGTGGCCAGCAACTCATAGAAAGGCGCCCACTCGTAGTTCCAATCCAGATCGAAGCGAATGCGCTGGCGGAACTCTTGTTCATCAATCTCCCGCCGCCACCACTCGTCAATGATGTGCTGATCGCGGGCAAAGATTGTTTCCACTCCGAGAACAACCGGGCGGTCTGCAGGCTGCGCCCGCTCTTCCAGCAGGCTGGCCGCATAGCGTTGCGAAGCGGGCAGGGCGTGGTAATCGCCGATGAGGACGACGTCAGAGGCAAAAATCGCCTCTTGCAACTGGTCCGTCTCGAGGACGTTTTGGTAGGAGCGAAAGTGCCCGCTGAATTCTCGTAGGTACTTGCGGCGGCCAGACTGATCGTTTGCTCGAATTTCGCGCTGCACGCCCGCCAGCGCATGGAGCTGCGCTGCACTCCGCCGCGACCGTAAGTTGCTTGCGCTTGCCATAGATCATTCGTTAGTCAGAACTAACCCAGCCCTCTGCGCGGTCGTGCCTACGACGAACGACCAAGGACGTACGACGCGATCCCGCTCCGCTTGACTGCCCGCCATAACCTGCCTATGCTTCGTAACGTCCCGAGAAATCAACTTGCCCAATTACCCGCCGAAAAACCTGACCGTGGCCACCACTGGCGCCAGTGGATCGGTGTTTCTCAAGCACCTCCTGCTCGCCGTCGGACGCGACCAGCGGGTTCAGACCGTCAACTTCATTGCCTCCGACAGCGCCCTGCGCGTCATGGCGGAGGAACTCGGTCTCAAAGGCCGGTCCAACCTCGTCGGTCAGATCCTGGGCCTTCCCGGAGGGAAATCCTCGAAAAAGATCCAAGTCCAGGCCAACGCCGATATCGGCGCCAACGTCGCCAGCGGTTCCTATCCCACCGACGCCATGGTTGTGATCCCTTGCAGCGTCGGCACTCTGGCTCGCATTTCGAACGGCGTTGCGTCGCACCTGATCGAGCGCGCCGCAGATGTGTGTCTCAAGGAGAAGCGTCCGCTGGTGCTCTGCCTGCGCGAGACGCCACTCAACAAAATTCACCTGCGCAACATGTACCGGGCAGCCGATGCCGGAGCCACGGTCTTTCCTTTAATCCCGGCGTTTTACAACCTGCCATCCAGCCTCGATGTCATGGCTCGCGAATTCGCCAGCCGGGTGCTCGCCCATATCGGCTTGCCGCAGCCCGATGCATACCGCTGGAAAGGCTGAAAGATCAATTACTTAGGCCAATCGGCTGATTCTTGGGGGAATCTTAGTGTAGGAAGACGGGAAGGGTCAGGGACAGATTACGAAAGGAACTTGGCCTTGAGGGACTACAAGTGGATAGTTAAGATTTGACTAATAACTCTGACTATGATCTGATGAAATAGTCATGAATGAAATTGCCATTTCCGAGTTCAAGGCCAAGTGCTTGGCGCTGCTCGATCAAGTGCAAAAAACCAAGAAGCCTATCCGGGTCACTCGCTTCGGCAAGCCCGTCGCGGACGTGTTTCCACCCACGCCTGCCCCTACTGTGGATTGGATGGGATCCATGCCGGAAATCAAAATTCTGGGTGACATTGTTTCTCCCGCAAATGACGAAAGCGACTGGGAGGTGTTGCGCGATTGAGACTACTTCTCGACACGCACATCTGGTTGTGGAGCTTGCAGGATCGGAAGCGTCTGGGGAAGCGGGTTCAGCACGAGTTGAGCAGCCCGGAGAATGAGCTATGGCTCTCCCCAATCAGCACATGGGAGGCGCTGATTCTGCATGAGAAGGGAAGGGTAGATCTGCACCGTGACTTGGATGAGTGGGTGACGTTAGCGACCGCACCATTTCGCGAGGCTCCCCTGACGCACGAGATCGCGCTTGCCGCCCGGCAGTTGCCGCTTCCTCACCAGGATCCCGCAGATCGCTTTCTAGCCGCCACCGCTCAAGTTCTAGACTTGACACTAGTCACGGCCGACGCCGGACTGCTCGGATTGGGAGAGATCGCGACTCTAGGGAACCGGTGAGCCCACGGCGCGAGCCTCCTCATGATCAATAAATCAGGTCTTCAAGCCCTCCTGTAAAGTTGCTCAGTGGTTGCCTGAATGTGACTTCGCGCACATGGGTCTGTGGCTCCCATCACAGAATTCTATCCTCCCGATACATAAGATTTGGGAACTATATAGTTAATTCCCTCTTATAGGGAGTTATGGCTATAGTTCCCTAAGATTCTGTCAGCGGGCTTTGAAACTGCTAACGATTGGAGAATGCGATGGAAAATTCAAACGTCATTTTTCGTGACCATGTTGCTATATTAGTTAAGACCCTGCGCTCGATTCTGGTTATCACTTCGTTCATCTTTCTGTTCAACCCTGAAGCCCACGCCGTGCCCAGCTACTCGCGGCAGACCGGGCTTGCCTGCAGCAGTTGTCACTACACCCCACCTGAGCTCACGCCATTCGGAAGAAAATTCAAGCTGGAAGGCTACACCTTTGCCACCAAGCCTCAGGTAAGCGAAGACAAGAAGGACCACAATTCTGGATTGCACTTGCTTGAAGTCTTTCCGTTGTCGGCGATCCTGGATATTTCGTTCACCACGACAAAGTCCCCTCAGCCAACAACACAGAACGGCAACTTCGAATTTCCCCAGGCGGCTTCCCTGTTTCTCGCCGGGGGCTGGGGGGAGCATGTAGGCAGTTTTGTACAGGTAACTTATGACAGCCAGGGGGACCATTTCACCTGGGACAACACAGACATCCGTTTTGCCAACAGCAAAGGCCATCTATTCGGCAAGCCTCTTACCTACGGCCTGACCCTCAACAACAACCCGACGGTCGAAGACCTGTGGAACAGCACGCCGGCCTGGGGCTATCCTTTTGTCTCCAGTAATGTTGCTCCTTCACCTTCGGCGGCGGCCGTGATCAATGGTTCACTGGCCCAGGACGTCGCGGGCGTTGGCGGATACACCATGTGGAACGATCATCTTTACGTGGCGGGCGCCTTCTATCGTTCCGAGCACATTAGCGGATCTCAGCCCAACCCAGGGACAGGGTTCAGCTTCAATGTCCGTGGCATCGCTCCTTACTGGCGGGTTGCCTGGCAGACTTCCACGACCAATAACAACCTGGAAGTGGGTACCTATGGCATGCACATGAAGAGCACGCCGAATGGAATCACCGGGCCGGAAGACGGTTATACCGACTGGGCCGCCGATTTTCAGTTTGATCGCACGATTCCGCAATTCAAGAATGACGTTTTGTCATTTCGCGGCACCTATATTCGAGAAAATTCCTCGCTCGTGGCGAGCTTTGCCAGCGGCGGCGCAGCCGAGATTGCTCATCATCTCAATACGGCACAAACCAACATCGAGTATCACTTCGGCACGCGCTTCTCAGCGACGGGCGCCTTCTTCAACATCACCGGGACTGCCGACCCGTTGTTCTATACTCAAGCCCCGGTTGCCGGCAGCGCAAACGGAAGTCCCGCCAGCACGGGTTACATTCTCAACTTCTCGTGGTGGCCTGTGCAGAATGTCGATCTGGCGGTTCAATACACCGGCTACACGCGGTTCAACGGAGCCGGCACAAATTACGACGGCGCGGGACGCGCCGCGGATGCAAACAACTCCACGTACCTGCTCGCTCGGTTCGTTTTCTGATGATGTTGACCGCTCTCCGGCTTACAATTGCTCTTCTGGTCTTCTTGGCCAAGAAGCCGGAGAGCGGTCATGACTCCGGCCTGTTGAGGTAAACTTTGTTTGAGCAAATCGTGGAGAAACACATGCAACGAATTCGTTTGCGCACCGTGTCCGTCGGCATTTTCATTGGCCTCGCAACTCTCTCTTTTCCATCCCAGATGCGAGCCCAGGCCCAGAACGACGCCGCCAAAGTGTATAAGGCTAACTGCGTGCTATGCCATTCGGACGATGGCAGCGGCGGCTCTCCGACGGGGAAGGCTTTGAAGGCCAAAGACCTGAGATCAGACGAGGTGCAGAGCAAGTCCGACACCGATCTCGCCGAGGTCATCACCAAGGGCAGCGGAAAAATGCCGGCGTTCGGGCCGAAACTTCGCCCCGACGCGATCAAGTCACTGGTGGCTTACATCCGGGCACTGAAAAAGTAAAGTCCGGTTTGGAATCGCCGGAGTGGGCTTCCGCGGCGCGCCGTCCGCCGGCGAGATCGGGGAGGATTTCATGAATGAGGATCAGTACGCTCCGGGAAACATCCCGACCCGGCGGTCATTCCTGGGAACCTTGCTTACCCTGGGATCCTGTTTCGTCGGAGCCCTGCTCTCTGCGCCCTTAATTCGCTTTGCGCTTTTTCCCCTGCTGCGCCGGACTACCGACCTCAAGCAGTCGTCCGTGGGGCCGCTGACGGAGTTTTCATCCTTGAGTGCGCCGGTCAGTCGAATCATTCAGATCGAACAGCTTGATGGGTGGCGCAAAACGGTTTCGGAAAAGGCCGTGTATGTCACGAAAGACGAACAGGGGAAATTGTGTGTTCTCTCCTCGATATGCCCGCACCTGGGGTGCACGGTGCCCTGGGTTCCTGCCAAGAGCGCATTCGTCTGTCCCTGCCACGGAGCCACGTTCGCGCCGGATGGGAAGCGCATCGGCGGGCCCGCCCTCCGGGGAATGGATACTCTCGAAACAACAACTGACGGCGGTCAACTGATGGTGCGTTTTCAGTACTTCCGGCAACTGGTTGCCGATAAAGAAGTCATAGGCTGAGAGGAGGCCGATCCGCAAATGACTCGGACCGATGGCGGCGAGGATCGCATTCCTCAGCAAACGTCAGGAATCAGGGGATGGGTGAATCGTCGCACCGGCCTGGATAACTTGCTCCGGACTGCCCTGGACGAGCCTATTCCCGGAGGGGCAAGGCTGGCTTACATATTCGGTTCCGGCCTTTTGTTTATTTTTCTTTCGCAAATTATCACTGGTGTTTTCCTGGCGCTGTATTACGTTCCTTCAGCCGATCACGCTCATACCACAGTCGCATATATTACGAAAACCGTTACTGCGGGTTCTTTCCTTCGCAGCCTGCATGCCTACGGCGCCAGTGCCATGGTGATAGTCCTGCTTCTTCACCTCTCACAGACCTTTGTTTATGGAGCCTACAAAGGGCGGCGCGAAATACTCTGGGTTTCCGGATGCGTGCTTTTCGGGCTGGTCATGGCGATGGCCTTCACTGGTTACCTGCTGCCCTGGGACCAGAGGGCTTACTTCGCGACCGCCGTGGGCACAAACGCGGTCAGCGAAGTTCCGTTCATCGGAGAGAGCCTAAGGCGAGTGATGCGCGGCGGCACTGAGATGGGGACACTCACCATCTCCCGGTTTTTTGTGGCTCACGTCTTTCTGATCCCAGCAGTGATTTTTGCCATGGTGGCGTCGCACATTTTTCTATTCCGCAGGGCCGGGGCGGCTGGACCGGTCACCGAGGATCCCTACGAACCTAAACAAAGAACCGAACCCTTCTATCCTCGCCAGGTCCTCATGGATCTGTCCCTTACGGCGCTGCTCATCGTTGGGCTCGGATGTATGGCCTTCCTTGCTCCCGTACAAATCGGGCCTTCCGCAAACCCCGCCGACACGCAATACGTGCCCCGTCCGGAATGGTACTACCTCCCCATATTCCAGTGGCTGAAATATTGGCACGGAGCCGGCTCGATCGTCGGAGTCCTGGTGATTCCGACAATTCTGGCGCTGATGATTGTCGCCCTTCCTTTTCTGGATCGCGGCGCCGAACGTCGGCCGTGGAAGCGGCCGGTTGCTATGGCGGCCTACGCGTTCGTTTTGTTCTCCCTTGTCGGTCTGGGCTGCAGGAGCCACTATCTGGACGCGCATGACAGCGGCGTCGCCCAGCAACTGGCGAAACAACGGGCCGAAGAAGAAGAATATTCGCGGAAGCCTTTTGAGCCGGAGCTTTCCTCGGCTTCCCTGATTGCCGCCAATGTGGCGCTCGCTGATCCGTTAGCGGCAAGAGGCAAGACCATCTTCGAAGCGCAATCGTGTAACGCCTGCCATGGCGATGGTGGGGTTGGCACGGCAGCGGCGCCTGCCCTCGCCGGAGTGGGCGCGAAACTCTCGTCGGACCAAATAGCCGAGCTTATTCGGCATCCCAACGCCAAGATGACAGCCGGAGGCATGCCCGCGACGGATCTGCCCCCAGACGATCTGAAGGCGCTGGTCGCCTATGTGGAGAGTCTCAAGTAGGGATACGAACGTCACTCCTTTGACACTTGGTCCTCTTGCTCTTGGATGGCGCGGTGTATTAATCTGCCCTTACACCGGAAAGGAGGTGGTCGAATGACAAGTTCTGATTGTAGTAACTGTAGTGGGAGTCTAAGACCAGGTGAGGTGGCTGAGACTTAGGGCTGGTTGCTCTAAGCGGGGCTTCCCGCGCCGTCGAATAAACGGCGACGCCAGAAGCTACAGCCCGCACACTAACCGGTGAGTTTGGACTCGATCCCGGCGTCAGGTCGCGCCCCGCATCGATCATTACCCGGAGTTTGCCGTAGAGGCCACGTAGAGTGACCACCTCTTGGTCAATCCCAAACAGTCCACCGGGCGGCCCGTGCCGAAAGGCGCGGGCCGTTCTGTTTCTGCTATGGATTTTTCTGCCGGTCGCCCTAGTAGGTGAACGATTGAATCTCGCTCACCCCGGCGTTAGGACCATCCACGAAGCCGCTGCGCGTACTCGGCTTGATCGCGATGTGCATCGGAATCACGTTGAAGGTGTTGGAGAAACTGAATCCGTTGAGCGTCTCCTGCAGATTGCCCGCAGTGTCGTACACGTAGATCGAGCTGCCGCTCGACGACGAACTCGAATTCGGTTGTGCAACTAGGAACAGCTTGTTGACGGAATCAAACTCGACGTCAGCGCCGCTGAAAAACTGTTGCCCGCCTGATCCCGGCAAGAGCACTTCTGTGAATGCCTTCTGGGTGGAGAGATTGTAGAACTCCACGGTGGCGTCATCTTCCGTGTCCGTGCAGAAAATGCCGTCGGCGGAGTCAACCGCTATGCCGTTCACAAAGCCGAATCCCGAGCCAGTGAACTCGCTGAACGTGGCGTTGACCAGGTCGGCCAGGCCAATCACGGGCTTGCATCCGAAACATCCGTCTCCTCCTCCCAGAATCGCCTGATTGGTAGTGCTGTCGAAAGCCATCGGCGGTGGGACGCTGCCGAAGTTGAGGGAGTCGGTAATCTTGACGATCGGGCCAAATGTGTTGGCGCCGACATTGGACTCAAATACCCACGGTATAAAATTCCCGCTGTTGTCGGAGGCGAACACGGCAACGTCGGCGACTCCCTGGCTGCGGCTTACACCGTTCGGCTCGATGAGATGCTGACTTCCGACCGGCGGAGTCCACAGCGCAGTGAATTTGTTCGAACTCAGGGGATTCATCGTCTCAAAAATACGTTTGATATGAAGAAAGCTGATTACGTGTTCGTGTTCGACCAGTCCCACGCTCGTGCCGACAATTCCCAGGGTGACGAAGTCGTCCTGAGTTTGTGTCTTCGCCACTACGTTGAGAATGTTGCCGGTTGCCTGGTCGAACGTCTCGACCGCAGCCAGAACGTTCCCGTTCGAGAGATTCTTGGCCTCGCTAAGCACGCCTTCTGTGCCGTTCTGATCAATATCAAATCCAAAAATCTGTCCACCAAACTTGCTGTGGACGATGATCGTGCCCGGTCCAGCGGAAGGATTGGGCTCAAACCTACCCGTCTGTCCCAAGGCGTTCAGGCTGACAAGCAGCAGGAACAGGCAGGAGACACGAATCGGCCTGGCTGGAAATGAGTTCAGGTGACAGTTGCTGATTTCGGCTTCCCTCATGATGTCAGGGGGCTGGGCGGGCACATGATTCAGATTCTGCATTTTTCGATTCCTCTTCCAAAACTTGCTTGAGTAACGACTGTATGACGCTCCCAACTGTAGTCCAGGAAATGCGGTTTCTTGTCAATTATTTGTAAGAGGTTTGTAAAGATGGAGTGAATAGCATCAGGCATTAATCCGGCAGGCCCCGCGCACAGCTAGAAACCAGTTTGGCCGGCTTCTTTTTCAAATCCCAGCCGGATGACCTCTGCCGTATCTTTTGCCAGCGGAAGTTTGCTGGTTTCATCCTGGGTAAACCAGCGAGTTTCGACAGCATCTCCGGCTGCTGCCAAAGTGCCGCTAACGCGGCGGCAAAGGAAATCAATCAGCACATAATGGTAGCGAACCCGCCCTGCGTCGTCTTTCAGTACGCGATCAAAAACGCCCAGAAGTTGCGTGGTTTCGACCGTAAGCCCGGTCTCCTCCTGAGCTTCCCGCACCGCCGCCGCGCGCAGGGTCTCGCCAACCTCCAGTACGCCGCCGGGAATCGACCACTCCCCGATCAGCGGAGGATGCCCCCGCTTAACCAGGACCACACGCTTTTCCTCGATGATGACTGCGCCAACTCCCACCAGAGGCGCATCCGGATATTCACGTTTCATAATTCCCGGCACGAATGACGTGCGAGTGATTCTAAAGCAAGCACTTGGCAATTGGCACTGGGCGTTTGGCAGATGAAGATAAGGAATACATCCGTCGGTTCCTCGCTATGCCTCTGTGCTCTCTGTGGTTAAAATGATTTTGTGGCACTGGAAGAATACAAGCGCAAGCGGCGCTTCGAGGAGACGCCCGAGCCTCCACCGAAGGTCGAGAAGAAATCCGGGCACCGCTTTGTGGTGCAAAAACACCGCGCTACGCGCCTGCACTACGACTTTCGCCTCGAGATGGAAGGAGTGCTCAAGTCCTGGGCCGTGCCCAAAGGGCCGTCGCTCGATCCCGCAGATAAGCGGCTGGCGATGCAGGTGGAAGATCATCCGGTTTCGTATTTTGATTTTGAAGGCACCATTCCAGAAGGAAACTACGGTGCTGGAACCGTATTGGTATGGGACGTCGGCACCTGGGAACCACTGTCCCCGCAGCCGGTGAACGGCAAGTACATGCCCGGAACGGAAGTAGAAGCGGCCGCAATGCTGAAGAAAGGCGACTTGAAATTCCGGCTGCACGGCAAGCGATTGAAGGGCGATTTTGCTCTGGTCCACATCCGTGCAAGGCAGCCCGGAAGCAAGGGCAACGAGTGGTTGCTGATCAAGAAACACGATGATGACGTGGTAGAGGGTTACGACATCGAGTCAGCAGACACGTCTGTGCTCAGCAAGCGGACTTTGGCCAAGATCGCAGGGGACGAAGGCTCTGCAGAGTGGACGAGCAGCCGCCCGGCCTCGCGCGGCAAGGTGAAAGCTCCGTGGCTTGCGGACACGCTCGCGAAGCTGGATAAAAAAAAAGCACAAATATTAACCGCCGAGAACGCCGCGGATCGCAGAGAAAATCGAAAGGGTAAATCTCGCGGGAAGAACCAGAAACCCGACGAGAACGGTGAGGCTTCATCCTTGGCCCCAATACCCAACAGTTCCTCGGCGGGCTTGGCGTTCTCGGCGGTTAAAGATTTACCGGGCGCGGCAAAACGCGCCATGCCGACCGCCATCCATCCTATGCTGGCCACCCCCGCTGAGCGTCCCTTCGATAATCCGGAGTGGTTATTCGAGATCAAATGGGATGGGTATCGCGCCGTTTCATTCATCGAAAAAGGCAAAGTCCGGCTGGTTTCGCGCAATCAGAACGATTTGACTGCTCAGTTTTCCGATTTGCAGATCCTGCCCCAGTTCATCAAGGCGAAGAGCGCAATCCTCGATGGCGAAATCGTAGCCCTTGATGACCAGGGCCGCCCATCGTTCAGCCTCATGCAACAGCGCACCGGCATTCGCAGCCACGGGCGTCGCACCGCCGGCCGTTCGGACGTGCCCGTCGTTTACTATGCCTTCGACTTGATCTACGTTGACGGCCACGATCTGCGCCGGGTTCCACTCGAGCAGCGCAAAGCGGCGCTGACGCAGTTGATTGCTCCGAATGACATAATTCGCTTCTCCGATCACATCCCGGAGCAGGGAACTGCGCTATTCGAAGTGGCAAGGAGAAAAGCTCTGGAGGGGATTCTGGCCAAACGGCGCGGAAGCATTTATGAAGAACGTCGCAGCCGCGAATGGCTCAAGATCAAGATTACCCAAACCATCGACTGCGTTATTGGCGGTTATACCGATCCGGAGGGCAGCCGACAGTATTTTGGCTCAGTCGTGCTAGGACTGTACAACGAAGACGGGCAGCTCATTCACGTAGGCCAGGCGGGCACGGGCTTCGATCAGGCAATGCTCAAGCAGATCTGGCACGTGCTGAAAGAACTTCTGACGAATCGCAACCCATTTCACGGCCCGGTAGACGCGAAAAACGTTCATTGGGTCAAGCCGCAGCGCGTGGCAGAAATCAAGTTTACCGAGTGGACCCATGAAACCACCGAAGGCGGTTTGAAACTGCGAGCGCCCGTGTTTATTGGGTTGCGGGAAGACAAAGATCCGAAAGAGTGTACCTTTGCCGAGCAGACCGCAGAAGGCACGTAGCAACTATTTAATTTCCTTCATTGGCAGCATCGAACCGTAGTCCTCGCCCGATGGCGCAACCGCCCGGGCTACGATTCCGTCGAAAGCATCGCGAAATTCAGGGTACTTTGCCAGCAATGCCTTCATGACCGCGGTGTTGTCCTGAAAAGCTTTGGCGCTATCAGCGACGCTGTCTGCCTGGTACTTGACTACCAGATCGAAATCCTTGCCAACGATCAACGGAAAAACCGTGGTCAGCTTGCACATCCTGCCGGCTGCCGGCAGATCCGTGGTGTTGCCGCCGCTCGGCAGATCCGACGGTTTGACGCTTTGCATTTCGTCGAACAGCTTATCAGTCTGCAGGGTGCTCATGAACGAGACGGGCACGCTCAGATCGCGCGCCTCCAGAAAATAAAACCAGGCATTATGCGTCTGGCCCTTTTTCTGGAAGTCGCGAGCTCTCTCTGCGAACCAATTAGCGTCGTGTCCGTTGACCTGAGTGCCCTTCACATGCAGGCCGCCAAGTTTCCATTCGGCTCCTATTTGCTGCAAGACAAACGTCACCGCGAAGTTGCCCTTTGCCGTGGGTGCGTCGAGGGTGGCCACGGCGTAAGTTCCGGCCGCAAGATTGGGGATGACAAACACCGCACTGTCGGCGGTCTGTCCATTCTTCCCAAAGACGCCGCAAAGAAACTCCGCGTGTTGGTCCGCCGCTGCGTCTTGAGTTTTCAATTCAAAGGGTGGACGTGGCGTGGCCTGCACTCCGGAGAGATTTTGCTGATTGTCCTTGACCGCATCTTCAATGCCGGAGAATGCCGCCGCCAGGCTGGAAATGGAGTTCTGCTTCAAAGCTACGGCGTCCCCGCGCGCCACCATGTCGAAATAGTGTTTCGCTGTGCTCTCCACCGCGGTGCGTGTGGCTTGATCCATGTCGCTGACGGTAAGGCAGGTCTGGGCGCGAATTGAACCGGCGCAAGCCAGAGCGAGAGAAAGGATCCACAAATAAAGACGAAACAATTGCCGTTTTTCGCAGGATGTTCTCATGGGCAAATGAAGCACAGCTCGTGCCGATTCAATCTTACCCCTCGCCAGCTACTCTGCAACGGCACATTGGTTGCACGCAACCAGAGAGATAAACCTCGCTGCCATGATTGCGCCCGCTTCGTCCGTGTGATACCGTCCCTCTTGATTCGACTTTCAGGCGCGAACGTAGGTTGTCTGCGTTCGGGCAGGACGACGGTGAGAATATGGCAGGTTGGATTTTTTTGGGGGTTCTGGTTGTCCTGGTCTTTGTGCTGATCGGGATGTACAACACCCTGGTGCAGTTGCGGGTGCGGGCCGATTCGGCGTGGTCAGATATTGACGTGCAGCTCAAACGCCGCCATGACCTGATCCCAAATCTGGTGGAGACGGTGAAGGGCTATGCCGCGCATGAGAAAGGCACGTTTGAGAATATCGCCAAGTTCCGCTCCATGGCCATGCAGGCCACCGGGCCGGCGGATAAGGCGGCGGCGGAGAATCAGCTCACCGGCGCGCTGAAGAGCCTGTTCGCGGTGGCGGAGAATTATCCTGAGCTGAAAGCTTCCGAGGAATTCACCCAACTGCAAGGGTCTCTCAATCAGACCGAAGACACCATTCAAAACGCGCGCCGATATTACAACGCCGTGGTCCGCGATCTGAACACCAAAATACAGTCGTTTCCGACCAATATTCTGGCGGGCATGTTCGGCTTCCAGGCGAAGCAGTTCTTCGAAGCCGCGGCCGGCGACCGTGAGCCGGTTGCGGTGAAGTTTTAGCGCCATGGCGCGCCGGATCGTATTTCAACGTGGCGGTTCGCGGGGGCTGCTGGTTCTCGCGTCCGTTCTGTGGCTTGCCGCGCCCCTGGCCGCCAAGTCCTGGCGCATCACCGACTACAACGACACGATTCTGATCCGCGCAGACGGCGCCACCGATGTCCAGGAGCGCATCACTCTTGACTTCGTCGGCGAATGGCATGGCATCCATCGCTTCATTCCCGTCGAGTATCCCGGCCCTAGCGGCACGAATTACACTTTGTATTTGACGGTTATCGGAGTGACCGACGGCAATGGGCAGAAGCTGAAATACGACTCCTCAACTTCCAACGGCTTCCGCGACTTGAAGATCTACCTCCCGGATGCGGTGAATGCGACCCGCACCGTCTTGATCCAGTACACCCTGGCCAACGGAGTACGTTATTTTGAAGATCACGACGAGTTTTATTGGAACGTCACCGGCAATGACTGGCCGGTGCCGATCGATCATGCGTCAGCCACGGTAAGCTTTCCTCCTTCCGCAGCGGGATCCTTACGCGCGCAAGCATTCACGGGCGTTTATGGTTCGGCCGGGCATGATGCCACGGCGGAGGTGAACGGCGCGGATGTTTCTTTCGCAACCACGAACCCGCTGCCCATGCGTGGCGGATTGACCATTGACATCTATATTCCCAAAGGCATCCTTAAAGAGCCCGGCGCGTTCACGCGGCTGCTGTGGTTTCTGGGCGGCAATCCCATCGTGTTCCTACCGTTCTGGACGCTGGCGGTCATGTTCATGCTTTGGTGGTACAAGGGCCGCGATCCCGATCCCGGCCTCTCGGTCGCGCCCATGTACGAGCCTCCGCCGGGCATGTCTCCTGCCGAGGCGGGGACGTTGCTCGAAGATAAAGTTTATCCGCGTGACATCACGTGTACTCTGGTGGACCTCGCGGTGCGCGGCTATGTGAAGATCGAAGAAGTGGACGACAAAGGCCTGGTCTTTCATCACAAAGATTACGTTTTTCATTCGCTGAAACCGCAGGCCGAGTGGAAGGATAAAAGCCTGGCCCCTCATGAGCGGGTCATGCTGGAGAATGTTTTTGCCGGCGGGCAGGAAATACGCCTCTCCAGCCTGAAAAACCACTTCTACGTCGCAATTCCGGTCATCCGCGAAGACATCATGTCGCAACTTCGGACGAAAGGCATGTACCTCCTCGATCCCGAGTCAGCCAACGGCTACAGCCTGGCGGCGCTGGTGGTGATACTCGGGCCGTTTATCCTCGCACAATTCACCGGCTACAAAGATGTTTTCAGTTCGGTTGGCCTGCTGATCGGCTGCGGAATCATCTCGGCCATCATCTGGTGGCTCTTTGCCCGCGAGATGACCGCCAAAACCGTGCTGGGCGGACGCACCCGCGTGGCTGTGCTCGGCCTGCAGGAATTCATGCGACGAACCGACGCCGACCGCCTGAAGCGCATGCCTCCGAATACGTTTGAGAAACTGCTTCCCTACGCCATGGCGCTGGGTGTGGAACAGAACTGGGCGCAGGCATTCGCCGGAATTGTGAAAGATCCGCCGAGTTGGTACGTCGGCCCCGGCTACGGCTATGGCATGGGGTTCAACCCGATCTTCTTCGCAGGAGCGATGCACGGCATGGCGGGCGAAATGCATCAGGTATTCGTCGCTGCTCCGCGCGCCACTTCGACCGGATCAGGCTTTGGCGGCGGAGGAGGATTCGGCGGAGGCGGAGGGTTTTCCGGCGGAGGCTTCGGCGGCGGTGGTGGCGGCGCGTTCTAGGCCAAGTATTTTTCAGGCAATATTAAAGGAGAAAGACTAAGCATGATGAAAGACACGGTGCGTTTCACCGTCGATCTCACCATCACCGGGGAGAAGTTCGTTGAGTTCGAGCGCATTGCGCAGGCGATGATCGCGGGCACCCAGAAGGAAACGGGTGCCCTCGGCTACGAATGGTATTTGAGTGGCGATCGCAAGCGCTGCCGGATCGTCGAAACCTACGCAGATGCGAATGCCGTGCTAGCGCATTTGACAGGTCCGGTGGTCCAGGAACTTGTGCCGAAACTTCTCCAGGCGTCGAGCGTCAATGCCTTTGAGGTTTACGGAGACCCCGGCCCGAAGTCGTCGGAGATACTCAATAGGTTTAGAGCTGAGATCTTCCAGCTCTGGCACGGACTCAGCCGCTAACCACGCATCTCACTCGGCAACCGGTCACCAGAGCCGTTCTACTCCTTGTTCGCCCATCGCTTCAGCCATTTGGATTCTGGTTGATGAAATGTTGGCCACGATTACCAACCCATTTGGCGCATCCGCTTAAGGATAATCGCGCTGTAGTTATTCATGCGGTCGGGTCGTCGCTTCAGGGGAGCCGGCAGAATTGCAGCGAGCCGTGCCGCTTGTTCCCGGCCGATATTCCGGGCTGCGGTTTCGTCGTAATAACGACACGCCGACTCTGCGCCATAAATACCGGGGCCCCATTCGACCACGTTGAGGTATATCTCCAGAATGCGCGGTTTGCCGAGGACGAATTCGGCTACCGGTACCAGTGTGGCCTCTGCACCCTTGCGGAGGATGGAGCGTCCTGTTCCGAAGAATAGGTTTTTTACGAGTTGCTGCGTAATGGTGGAAGCTCCGCGAGTGCGATCGCCTTCCAAATCGTCTTCGGCAGCGATTTGGATCTGGTGCCAATCGAATCCATGGTGCTGGTAGAAGTGCGCGTCCTCGGCGGCGATTACAGCGTGCTGGAGATCGGGCGAGATTTGGCTGAGCGGAAGGAATTTGTAGCGTTCGCGATACGGCTTGTGGTGAATCCAGGCCTGCAAGCGGCGCTGGATGTGCACCGCGGTTGTCGGTGGGTCGATCCACCGGGCGGCCACAAGGATCAGCGCGGCAAGCGACCAAAGCAGCACCACGCCGATGACAAGCCATCGAATAAAGGATCGAAAGAAGCCCGTCCGAAGCGGGGTCTTGGTGTGTGTATTCGGCGTTACAGTCACATTTCAGAATAATAGCTCTGGGCTGGCATGCCAGTGATGGAGATTTTGCGCGCCGTTCAGCGCTTCTGGTACGGGTGGAAGATGTAATCCTTCGCCTTCACTGGCGTATGGCACGCATATCCGCAGTCTGAGAGGCTTTTGGGATCGGCCGTGAACCTGTCCGATGCGGCTTCGTAGTTGAACACTGCGTATCCCCATCCGCCGCTTTTCGGAAATCTCTTGCTGTCCTTTTCCATAAGGAAGACCTGGCTAAAGACGTCTGGCACATCCACGACGAAGGGGGCCTCCGTACTCTTCTTCGGCTTCCACTGGAGCTTCGCGATCATGGAGCCATCCGGGAAAGGCTGGCCGTTGCCCGGAATGCCGGCCTTGTACGCCTTGATCATCTTCGGATTGGCGACGATCACCTTGAGTATTTCCTCGGTCCGGGCGGAAGAGACCACCGACCAGTCCTCGTATCCCCTGAAGTCGGAGAACGCGATTCCACTCGGCGATTTCAGCGAGTACTTGTCCTGCGCGTAAACGGCCGCGGCACCGAGGACGGCGAGCGCTGCCACGGCTGTCGCAATCGTAAGCTTGCTTTTGCGCTTCATGGCTGATCCCTTCTTAGCTAGAATTTCCATGTTGGTTCCTGGATCGGGTAGAGCATATCACACCCCCAATTCTCGATCCTCCGAAGCGCAGTTTTTTCTCCGTGGGAGAAACCTGGGGAGAAACCCGGGGACAGACGGAGCCTAACTCAATTTTCTCATACCCAAAAACGGGGAACGTCCCGTCTGTCCCCGGTTTTCCAATCCAGTTCAACCTTTCGGTGGCGCCAGGTATTCCACACATCGGTCGCCACTCGGCTTCGAAGCGGGATTGATTCCGCGCGGTGATCTTTCTTCATTTCGATTTTTCCTTTAGCAGCTTGTTGAAGAATCCGGAGTTTCTATTGAGTTAGACGTTGCAGGTCCAGCAACCAGTTCAAGCCAGAAGCAAGATCTTCCCGATACCACCCTTTTCTGCCTCTGCTTGAGCCTCGGCCGCTTCACTGAGTGGCAGTTTCTGGCTGATCGGGATTACCAGTTTGCCATCTCGCACCGCCTCAGCCATGAACTGGAGCGTTTTCCTGTCGAATTTCGAGAATACCGGCACTACCTTTACAGATGGATACTTCGCGGTGTTCTGCGGCGCCCCGACAACGGATGCATACACTCCTCCCGGCTTGATCTTGGCGATCAGCTTCTCGGCGGTTTTTCCACCGACCGTATCGGCGACCGCATCGAACGGGGGAAGATTCGAAATCGCGGCGTCGTCGTTGGTTGCGACCACCTGATCCGCGCCGACAGTCTTCGCCTCATCCATCTGCCTCGTCAAAACCCCAGCGATCACAGTCGCCCCGCGGTCCTTCGCAGTGAACACGGCCGAACGCCCGACATTTCCTACAGCACCTACGACGATAACCGTCTGGCCTGCTTTGATTCCCGTAGCGGACATGAGCTGGTTACCAGTCGTCGTCACCAGCGGCAGCGCCGCCGCCTGGATCAAATCGAGCCCCGTGGGAACTTTCGCCAGAATCGCGGCTTTCACAACACAAAGCTCGGCGTAAGTATTGTCTGCCATAGCGAACACCTGGTCTCCGACAGAAAAGCCTTCCACTTCCGGCCCAACCTTGACCACGGTCCCCGCGATATCGACTCCTATCAGTCCTGGAAAAGTGATGGGATAGAAGTCCTTCGTTAACCCGGCACGTCTCTTGTAGTCGATCGGATTCACACTCGTTGCAGCAACCCGCACCAGCACCTCGCCCGGACCCGGAACCGGGTCAGGGTACTCCTCGAGCTTCAGTACTTCAGGACCACCATATTCGTGGACAACGATTGCTTTCATGATTCATCTCCAAGTTGGACAAACAAGCATTAATGACACGGTTGGATGAAGAAAACCGCGCTGTGACGTTTCGACCGCCTGGTCGCGCCCGCATCAAGGTGCATAACGAGTAAAGACAAGGTCGCTCGCTTTGGTCTTCTCGTGGCAGGGGAAGCAGCTTTTCATAAACCCCGCGTCGCCGGGCTTGCCGTCCGCGAAGTGACCAAACCCCCACCCGCCGGTTGCGGCGTACTTCTTTGAGTCCTTGACCATAAACTGAATGTTGGTGGGTGGACCGGGAACGAAAGATTGGGCTTGGCCAAAGATCTTGTTGTTTTCCTCTGATGGGACGTGACGGTAATGCAACGCGGCAATGATCGTGCCGTCTGGGTACGGAAGCTTCCCCTCCCGGAAGGCGTTGAACGCTACATCGTTGCCCAGGACGGCACCTAAACTGTTGAGGTTGCCTGCTTCATGGGCCGAGGAGATCCACTTCCAATCGCGGTACCCGTGAGGGATTTCCGTAACGAAGGGGGCGGATTCGTCCGCGTGTCCTGGTGCAGGAGCAATGAGGGCGAAAAAGCCGGCCATTGTTGCAACTGCAACCAGGAAGAGTGTGAGGTGTTTCATAAGGGTTCCTCCATTCAATATGCTTAGGTAAACTGCGCCAGCAGCCTCGACTATTTCGCCTCCAAGGTGACGTCGATGCCTTTTCGATCGCCAGCAGCCTACGCGGAATTCACGCAACAACAATACAGGAGAACGTGTAGTGCCGACATGACAATCTCAGGGGCGGGTTTCGCGGTTACGTCCGAGCATTTCCGTGAAAAGCAGGACCCCTCAATCGTGGTAATCAGGCGCTGCCACTCATTGAGAAGTCGCCGATGCCGGCCTAACCGGAAATTATTCTCGGCCACAAGTTGGCTTCTGGGAAGTTCGAAGCTGCACAGTCCCCTACTCCATTTCAAACGCCAGCCACCGCAGCCCGCCGTCGCGTTCCACTTGGAGCACGACAGAAGAATTGCGGCCGAGGCCATGCATGGCGGCGCGCAGCGATTCCAGCGAATCAATGGACGTGGTGTTCACGCTGTGAATCACATCTCCGCTTTTCAAGCCAGTCTCAGGGCCAATGAACTGCGCCGTGCGAGCTACGACCACCACTCCCGTGGGAATACGCAGGTCCGAAATCAGGGGGCGAAGCTGGTCATCCAAGGTCACCGCCAGAACACCCAGGCGCAATACCAGTGCGTTTTCCGCGTTCACCGCGTCCATCAGCTTGTCCATTTGATCGCGATGTTCTACGACCGGAACTTCCAGGGTTCTGGTTTCACTTCCGTGCCGCACCACCAGCTTCATCACTTGATCGGTGGGGTGCAAATACATGGCCGCATTGAGGGCGGGAAGCGTCTCGACTGGACGGCCATCGGCGCTCACAATAATATCGCCGATTTTCATTCCGGCGGCTTCCGCCGGGCCTCCAGCCGTGACGTCATCAATAATGACACCCCAATTTTGCGACAGCTTCAATCCCTCGGCCAGATCGGGCGTGATCTCTTGCGCGCCCGCCTGAATCTCAACCCGGTGCACGTGCCCGTACTTGCGCAGGCTGTGATAGACAAAATCCACCACCCGCGCGGGAATGGCAAAGCCCAGGCCTTCACTGCCGCCGCCCTGGGAAAGAATCATGGTATTGAGGCCCAGCACATAGCCATTCACATCAACCAGCGGGCCTCCGCTGTTGCCGGGGTTAATGGGCGCGTCGGTCTGGATGTAAACCATGGGGTGCTCGGAATCAGGTTGTCGGCCGACCGCACTCACCACGCCCATGGTGACCGAGTTCTGCAAACCTTCCGGACTGCCAATGGCAAAAACCAACTCCCCCTGATGCACCCGCCGGGCGCTGCCGAGTTCCAGCGTGGGCAGGCCGGTCTGTTCTATCTTGAGCAGTGCCAGATCGGTCTCCTTGTGCACGCCGATTAGTTTTGCATCCAGCACATGTTCTTTTCCCACGGGCTCAATCTGTGGGAAATCCACCGAGGGCATGGGCAGCACCACGCGAATGCGTTGTGCGCCTTCCACCACGTGGGCATTGGTCATGATGTAGCCATCCGGATCGACGATCACTCCCGATCCCAGGGCATGCTGGCGCGCAATGAGCGCGGTTTCGCCGTGGCCGCCCCCGTCAAGCGCGCCATAGCCGGTCACTAAAATCTGAACCACTGCCGGTGAGACTTTGGCCGTCAAGGCTTCCAGCGCGGCATTAAGCTGGTCCAGAACTTCCGGAGACTGGGAGGGGCGCGCCGCCGATGATTTTCCCATCTTGGCCGCCGGGTTCGGTTTCTGGGCAGCGCTTTGTGAGGGAGGGTTTGGACCGGATTTCGCAGGTGCCTGCTGGGCAGAAGCTACCGCACAGAGCCCGAGCATGAGAACAGGGGATACGAGAGCGCGTTCGAAAAGCGAACGAAAAACACGGCGCGTGATGGTGCGAGCGAACATGACGACTCCTTGCCTCAGTCTGGTACTGCCCAGTTTAGATGAACGGGAGGTGAGCAGGTGTACGGCGTTTTGCCGGAATCAGCCGGTTTCGGCCCGATTCTGCGGGGGGAACCTAGTTCTTACCCTTATTTTGTGCTGCATCGGGCTTTTACGCGGCGTATCATCCGTGATATAAGGGCCGGGTACGTAGAATCGTAGAGCTTTCACGAGGAGACGCGGTATGGAGCTGGCTTCTGCTGGCAAGAATGGCCACGCCCGAGGAGGTCTTGTGTCCGAGGAAGCACGGACGGGGAAACGTTTCCCCCTGGAATTGCCCATCAAGATTCACAAAGCGGAAGAGCGCGGAGAACACCGCGGAGTCACGGGAAACCTGAGCGCGGCCGGGGTGTACATCCGGGCGGACGCCTCGCTGGAGGTGGGCTCGAACGTGGAGTTCGAAATTGCCCTGCCGCCGGAAGTTACCGGAGCCAAAGAAAACGTAATCGTGCAGTGCCGGGGACGCGTGGTGCGCACCGACGAACCCGCGGGGGGCAAGGGTTCCTCCGAGGCGCGGGGCGTCGCGTGCGTAATCGACTCCTATGATTTCATTCGCAACGAGTAAGACTGTTCGCGAATATGGTTCCGAGTTTCTGAATCCGAGTTTCTGAAAATGACCGCCATTTCTGAACTGGTGAGGACGCGATGCTGAAACTGATTTTGGCTGACAATCAGGCAATTTTCCGCGCCGGGATCGCCAAAGTATTGGCCGTGGAAGACGAGATGCGCATTGTGGCGCAGGCGCAAACCCAGGAGCAGATGTTCATGGCCCTGGATAAATTTCGCGCCGCCGTTCTGGTGGTGGCGGGTGGATTTCACAACGATCTCAATGGCGTGCTGCAGGCGGCCAATAAAGTCAAGACTCGAGTGGTGGTTCTCGCCGACACCGGCGAAAGCGCCCAGCGTTACATGGGCGCCGGCGCGCATGGCGTGGTTTACCGCAACGTAACCAGCGCCGCGCTGGTGGACTGCGTGCGCAAAGTTGCGCGCGGCGAAACCTGGGTACAGGATATCGCCGTCCCCAGCGAGCTCACCGAGAACGACATGGTCGGACTGCGAGTGCGCGATCGCCTCACCGCGAAAGAGTTACGCATCGTGGCTTTGATCGTTCAAGGATACAAGAACAAAGAAATCGCCACCCAGCTCGGCACCACCGAGCAGGTGATTAAAAACTATTTGCGCAACGTCTATGACAAGATCGGCGTCTCTGACCGCCTGGAGCTGGCGCTGTTCACCATTCACCACCGGATTCTGAACGAAGCCGCCGCCGCAACCGCCGCCACGGTTCCCCCGCAAGCGCCGCAGGGTGCGGGAGCAGCGTCGTAAAGGATTTGACATTGCTTGGATAAGGCCGCCAGGAGGCGGCCTTTTCATTCAGGACAGGTGACACCGGGCGCTTACCGCTTCTGCCCAATCGCTTTGCCCTGCGTAAACAGATAGAGGTAGTCCGGCCCACCGGACTTCGAATCCGTCCCGGACATGTTGAATCCCCCAAAGGGGTGCGAGCCGACCGTGGCCCCGGTGCATTTGCGGTTGATGTAGAGATTACCGACGTGGAATTCGCGAATGGCGCGCTCGATCTTTTCCTTCGAGCTGGTGTACACCGCGCCGGTCAGGCCAAATTCGGTGTCGTTGGCGATTTCCAGCGCGTGATCGTAGTTTTTCGCCTTGATTACCGCCAGCACCGGGCCAAAAATCTCTTCCTGCTCCAGTTTTGACTTGGCCGGAATATCGGCGATTACGGTCGGCTTCACAAAGTAGCCTTCACCCGCAGCGCGCTCGCCGCCGGTAATCACGCGGCCATCTTTCCTGCCCTGCTCGATGTATTCCAGAATCGACTTCATCGAGCCTTCGTTGATCACCGCTCCCATGTTGGCGTTCTCGGCAGGATCGCCAATCGTAATTGTCTCCACGCGCGCCTTCAAACGCTGGAGGAACTGGTCATAGATCTTTTCGTCCACGATGGCGCGAGAGCAGGCTGAACATTTTTGCCCCTGGAAACCGAATGCAGCCTGGGCCACACCTTCGACGGCAGATTCCAGATCGGCATCGGCATCCACCACAATGGCATCCTTGCCGCCCATCTCAAGAATAGTGCGCTTGATCCAAACCTGGCCGGGCATGTGCTCGGCCGCGCGCTTGTTGATGTCCAACCCAACTTCACGCGAGCCGGTAAACGCGATGTAGCGCGTCTTGGGGTGCGCCACGATAGCGTTTCCAAATGTCGCACCCGAGCCGGGGCAAAAGTTCACCACGCCATCCGGCATGCCGGCTTCTTCCAGCAGCTCGACGAACTTCGCCGCGATCGTCGGCGAGTCACTGGAGGGCTTAAGAATTACCGTGTTCCCGGAAACCACCGAGGCCAGCGTCATACCGGCCATGATGGCGCAGGGAAAATTCCACGGTGGAATGACCGCGCCGACTCCGAGCGGAATGTACCGCAGCGTGTCGCGCTCACCCGCCATTTGCACCGGCAATTGCACATTTGCAAGCCGCAGAGCTTCGCGGCTGTAGTACTCGCAAAAATCAATGGTCTCGGCGATGTCGGCGTCGGCCTCGGCCCAGTTCTTGCTGACTTCGAAAACCAGCCAGGCGCAGAACTCGAATTTCCGCTCGCGCAGCAGATCGCCAACCCGGTACACCAGGCTGGCCCGCTCTTCGATCGGGACGTACTGCCAGGACTCGAACGCCCGCAACGCCGCCTGCATAGCTGGCTCGACGTGCTCCTTGCCGGCTTTCTGGTGTACCCCGACCACTTGGGATGGTTTCGCCGGGTTCAACGACTTGATCTTGTCCTGCGTCTTGATGCGCTGGCCGCCGATGATCAGGTCATATTCCTTGCCAAGCTGCCCGCGGACCTTCTCGATGGCGGCGCGCATCTTGCGCGCGTTCTCTTCCTTGCTGAAATCGGTCAGCGGCTCGTTAACAAATGGCCCTGCGTGAAGACGAATCCGGGGACGAGTGGGGGCTTCAACCGTTGCCATAGGTGCACCTCAAGAGGATTTCGCGAACTTATATGGATGCTTTTCGAGGCCTACACGATTGTAGCACCGGGAATCGCCAGTCATCGCTGCGCAATCACAGCGGCAACGCGCTCGGAAATCTTGTCTGGAAGTCAAGCAGCCCGGCCCACTCCGGCGTAACCGTGATGCGCACCATCTCCTGAATCATGGATCCCATCTGTTTGACCCATGCCGCACCTTGCTCTTTGCCGAAATAGCGGTCGGCAGCCATTGCGTATTCAGGAACAACTCCATTTAAGGTTTCCATGCGCGCCGTGCCCCGCACCAGCAGCACCTTGTGAGGGAAAACATTGTCATCAATGGTGAGCGCCACTTTGGGGTTCTTGCGGAGAGCCTTGAGCTTCGGCGCCTTGGGCGGAGTCGCCAGCACAAACTCCTTTCCATTCCAATGGAACCAGATGGGCACAACCCGGGGCGTGCCATCGGTCCACACATAGGCTAGGCGGGCAGGAATGGTGGATTGCAGCAACGCTTGCGAAGCTGGATGCTGCAAGAGCTCAAGACCTCCCTGTTTCACGGGCATAAGTCACCTCATTGAGCGTTATTGCAAAGGGATACTTTACGACAAGCTCACAAATTGACTTTGGGAAGGACACGGCTTCAGACGTGCCGTCTAACGCCTAATCGAGAGGGCTCTAGCCCCTGAGGGTCGCCCGTTCCATCTCGATAAATACTTACGAGACCAGTCCCTCACGATTTCCAAAGCGAGAAAAATTGTACACCCTCCCGCAAGCCCCCGCTCTACCTCACCTGCACCGAACCGTGGCTGTCCAATGCCTTGTGACTCATCTTGGCAGTACGTTCGAGTTTGTCCCAGGCAAAGCGCCGGCCCTCAATCGCGCGTTTCAGGGTCTTGAGCAGAACCAGCGAGAACAATTGCCGATAGGCGAAGCGCTGCAGCCACACCTGACTGAGCAACCCTATATCTTCGCGGGCTTCGGGCTGGCGCCGTTCCAGAGCGAAGGCAATAGCTGAGGTGACGAAGTCAATGACCAGAAACGCGACGAAAAATATTACCAGCCGCTGGAAACTGGCCGGATCGGTGGAATCGGGATGAAACCATTTTTGGATGAAATACCAGATTGTTCCCACCGCGAACATGAGGTCAATCAGAGGCGAGACTACGGGCAGCAAAATCTGGAAGATAACAATATTGGGCAAAGCGACCCAACCCAAAGCGCCCTTGCGGGCGAAGACGACGCGGTGCTTGTAAACCGCCTGCAAAATTCCGAATGACCAGCGGAAGCGTTGCCGCATCAAGCCATTGGCATTAATCGGTGCTTCGGTATAGGCCAAGGCCAGGTCTTCGTACTCCACGCGATAGCCCCGCCGCAGCAGCGCCATGGTCAAGTCGGCATCTTCGGCGACGGTATCCGTGTGATAGCCGCCAGCCTCGTGCACCGCTGACACTCTCCACGCGCCGATCGCTCCCGGCACCACGCTGACCGCGCCCAGGGTATTCAAGGCGCGGCGCTCGAAATTCTGGCTGGTAATGTATTCGAGGGCCTGCCAGCGCGTCCACAGATTCACCCGGTTTCCCACCTTCGCATTGCCTGCGACTGCGGCAACCCGGGAATCCAGGAAGTGTGGCACCAGCCGCGAAATGGCGTCGCGGGCGATCACCGTATCCGCGTCAATGCCGACAAAGATTTCTTCATCCCGCAGATAGCTGAGCCCGTAGTTGAGCGCCTCGGCTTTGCCGGAATTTGGTTTGGTCAGGATGATCACGCGGCCGGCCTTTTCTTCCTCGGCAAAGGCTTCACGCGCGACCTCCAACGTGGCGTCCTTTGAACCATCATCAATCACGATGACCCGTAGATTCGGATAACTCGAAGCCAGCACCGAACGCACCGTGCGCATGATTACCTTCTCTTCGTTATATGCCGGGATGAGCACGGCGACTTTCGGTTTGTAAGACTCTGACTGGCCACGCGTGCCATAATGGCGCTGCCGGAAACGATCGAAGACGGCGAGGGCCCCGATAAAGAGCAGCCTCCCGGTCATCAGCAGGTCACCCACAAAGAAGATCCAGGTGATCCCCGTTTGCCCGATATCGAAGAGACCGAAGCCGATCCAGTCCAGGCGCGCGGCCCAGCGTTCGCTGGCGGGAATGGGAGGCATTACATCGGCTGCGGTCTTGCCCAGCAATTCGTGAAGAGAAACAACCTCGTCGCCTTTGGCGCGCACGCCGTCAATGATTGCGGGAAGCGCGGCCACCGTCTGGCTGCGATCACCGCCGCCATCGTGCAGCAGGATGATGCTGCCGCAAAGACGGTCTTTGGGCGCGCATGGCGGGCTGTGAGCCAGCACATCGGCGGCAATCTGCTCCGCAGTGTGGCGCGGGTTGTCCTTCCAATCGTTGGGATCAATCTTGTCGCCCACCGTGATGTATCCCATGTCCTGCGTCGTTTCCAGCGGGCGAACCTGATCTTCGGTGTCGGGTTCCTGGTCAATTGAATAAGGCGGACGGAACAAAATCGTATGGATTCCCAACCGGCTGGCGAAGAGTTGCTCAGTGAGGTTGACTTCGAGCTTCATGAACTTCGACGACAGATTGGTGATATCGGGATGGGTGAAGGTGTGATTGCCGATCTCATTTCCCTCACGGTAAATGCGGGACGCGACGCCACCGAACTTGTCGGCCTGGATTCCGATGAGAAAAAACGTGGCGGTCGCGTGTTTCTCCTTTAACACGTCAAGGATTTTCGGGGTCCACTCCGGGTCGGGACCATCGTCGAAAGTGAGGGCAACCGCGTTCGGTTTGTAACCGTATCGAGCGACCCGGTAAGGCTGGGGCAGGGGGTCAATCGTTTCATCACTAATCGTGCCGGAAGCGTCCACCGTGATCGCGCGTTTTCCATTCGCCGGGCGGCCTTCAATGTTGAGAACCTCGCCCGTGCCCTCCATGTCCACGTCCTGACCGGGGGGGACGTCTTTCAATTTATCCGGCGCGGCGGGGTCTCCTGGCACATCCCACACCCGCCACAGAGAGCGGTCTTCGGACCCCAGGCGCCACAGGGCGAAGGTCTTGATTCCCATGCCTTGCGCTGCGCGCATTTCATTGAGCGCCGTCACCGCGTCCAGGAACCAGATGTCATGCTGGCGGTTGGCCTCATCCATATAGCTGATGTGGGGATTGACGCTGTCGCCATCGAAGTCAACGTCTTCCTCGGAATCCCGCGCCGCCAGCCAGGCATCCTGCACTGACACATTGACGTCCCTCACGTCCGGCGGCAGCTTGCCTTTCTTGGGTTTGTGTACCCAGTCATAACCGTAGTTGCCGATAGCGCAAATGAGCTTGTCCTGAGGAATTACGGTTTTGGCAAACTGTAGATTGTCAGTGAACCAGTCCTGGGAAGCCACCGGTCCCGGCTCCCCCTCGGGATAGTGCTCGTCATAGTTCATGAGCACAGCACCATCCACGAGTTTTGCGACCGCTGCGTACTCGAAGTCCGGATTATGGGGCGGGACGCTGACGTAGAGCTTCATCCCTTTGCCGTGCAGGTCATCGGAGAGTTGGCGTAGCAGCGACACGTATCCGGGCTGAGCTTTCTTGGAAATCTCTTCGAAGTCCACCATCAGACCGTGGTACTTGTCCGTTGGCAGGAATGCGTCCACTTGCTTCAGAAATGTGGCATGAGCCTGTTCGTCATTCAGAAAATGGGTGATGTCCACCCAGCCCACCCCGTTGGAATTGTTGACCATGGGAAAGACTTCCATGGCAGGATCTTCGGCCTTGAGAAAGGGCATTACATCGTCATCCACCGAGCGGACTGCGGAACCCTGCACTACGTCGTAATAGGCGTTGGTCTGGGAATCCACTCCCTGCAGCCGGCCGTCCTGCGTGGTCACGTGCAGCCAGTCAGGATAGAGAAGATCAACCTGGCGTGCGTACTGCCGCAACGAAGCCAGGCTGGCTGCATCCCACGGCGTGTAGAACGCGGCGCGAATGCCTTCCTCAGCGTTTAGCTTGACCAGCGAGGCGGCGGCCTTGGTCTTACGGTGACCGCGGTGCGCGATCAGTTTCTTTTTTTCTCGTGCTTTTTCGTTCTCTTTCAGAGCATGATACGGCTTTACTTCCTTGCCCCACACCAACTCCGGCAGGTGGATGCCATGCAGGGCGTTGTAAACGAAGGAAACCACCAGCAGCATGACGCTGATGCCCAGAATGTCAAACAGCCGCCGCAGACGGCGCCAGCGGGCTTGCCTGGGATCGTAAAAGACAGGATTCGGCATGAGGGGTGAGTTGCATCAATCCTAAGCCGCGGGCAGGTAAGGGTCAAACCCGTTAGGCACATGGGACATTCTGATCAAGCCTTCAACGCAGGATCGTCCCCGGTGCCCAATCACAACTTCGCTGCCGCGAGAGAATGTTGGTGGTGGGGCTTTTGTGTCAAGATGCCGAACGGCTGCTATTTCTTCGCCGCATCAGCGGGAGGCGTCCAGGTGAAGCCGTGGGCATTGCCGCTTGCATCCAGAAACCAGCCTACAACCTCGCTACTGTCGTTGACTCCATATGCATTTGTGCTGTTTGATCCCGGAAACAACAGCTCCTGCCAGCTGTTGTTTTGGTAAAGGAACGCCGCAAAGACTCCAGCTGCGGCGTTATAGTCCCCGACGAAAATGCTTCCTTCACCGTTAACCGCCAATACTGGGAAGCCCTGAAGCCTCGGTATGTGTATGATTTGAAATTTCCCGTGATAAAGAGAGAAGCTTTCGGTCAACCTGCCCTCGTCGGCAAAGCCAATACCTACTATCTCTCCCGAAGTTGTGATACCGCTCACATAGGTGGCTGCTGAACCGGGAACCTTAAATGGCTTTCCGTAGTGCGAGCCGCTGAACTGAAAACCATCGTAATCGTCGCCTATTAGAAAGTATCCCGCGATAGTACCTGCATTGTTGATGGCGACCGGCCATGTGTAGGTGGTCTTCCCTGGATAGGTGATTGTCGTAAATCCAGCGGTCTGCACATCGTAAAGAAAACCCCCGTAAGGATAACCCACATCGTCGTAGCCAACACCGACAACCTGACCCGCATCATTGACCCCGGTCGGATCAGTAGAAACGGCACCGGGATAGTCGATGGTCGTGTAGGTGCCCCCGCTCAAAAGAAATCCATGGAAGGTTGCGCTGGCATCTTCGTAATAGCCCACGATGTCTCCGGCATTGTCAACACCTTGCAGGGCGGTCTGAATTGCCCCCGGCACATCAATCTGCGTGTAGGTTCCTTGCGCCAGCGCCAGCGGCACGGTTGCGAGCAGAAGAACAGCGAGCGAGAGAACAGCTTTGCGAAATGGCATGACAGACTCCTTTTGTGAACCTATTTCTTCCCCGCGTCAGCGGGAGGCGTCCACGTGAAGCCGTGGGTGCTCACCGAGTCGCTGAACAAGCCCACCACCTCTCCCGCAGCATTGATCCCGTATGCCTGTGTAAAATTCGACCCCGGAAATTGCAGTGTCGTAAGGGTCTTGTTCCGGTAGATGAATCCAGCGGTCACCCCCGAGGCGGGAAGGTAGTAGCCTGCAAGTGCGCTCCCCTGTGGATTGACTGCAATTATTTGAGCGGACGGGGCATTGGGTATCGTGATCGGGGAATATTTCCCGTTGGAATAGGAAAAATTGAGCGGGTTCCCCGACGTGTTGTACGCTGATCCAAAGAGCATGCCCGAGGCGGTTACCCCGGACACTTCGGGGAAGGTTCCGGCCGGTGGCGAGATTATCTTGTACCCTGAGGCAATCAGCGCAAAGCCAATAGAGGGCGACGTTGGGCTGGGTACCAACAAACCACCGATTATCCCACCGTTGTTGATGGCGAAGGGCAAGCTGTAGTCCGCGCCGGGACGATTTATCGTGGTGAATGTCTGAGTCTGCACGTCGTACAGGAAACCGGTCTTAGTGGGCGTGCGCGTGTCGCCGACGATTTTACCTAGGTCATTTATTCCAAAGAGAGTCGTGAGCGTGCTGCCGGGGTAGACGATAGTGGTGTAAGTACCGGCGCTCAGGAAAAACCCGTCGATGTTGCCGCTTGTGTCGCCGTAAGCGCCGACGATGTCTCCGGCAGTGTCGATGCCAATACCCTCGGTGTAGGCCGCACCCGGCACATCAATCTGCGTGTACGTCCCACCTTGCGCCAGCGCCAGCGATACAGATGCGAGCAGAAGAACAGCGAGCGAGAGAACAGCTTTGCGAAATGGCATGACAAACTCCTTTTGTGAACCTATTTCTTCCCCGCATCAGCGGGAGGCGTCCAAGTGAAGCCGTGATAATTGAATGACGAATCTACGAAGGAACCTACGACCTCTCCGGAGCCATTGATCCCGGTGGAATACGTCTCTATCGACCCGGGAAATTGCATCTCCTGGTACGCCCGATTCTGATACAGGAATCCCGCAAACGTTCCGGAGGTCGGTTGGTACTGACCGACCAACTCCCCGGAACCGTTGATTCCGTACACGAGGGGGAATCCGCCAGGAAGTCCCTTTATGGGGCGAAACTTTCCGTCTGCAAAAAGGAAATTGCGCTCGTCCCCGGAGTTGTCGGTATGCCCGACAATCTCCCCAGATGCGCTAATGGCAGTCAGAAAGCTGTTCGCGGCATGCGGTGGCTGGATCACCTTGTACTTGGAGCCAACCAACTCAAAACCGGACTCAGCACCATTATTATGGGTCGCGTACCCGACAATTCTTCCCGAGTTGTCGATGCCATAGGGATAAGTGGCCGTCGAATTGGGAAAGCTGATTGTGGTGAATGTCTGCGTGGCCACGTCGTACAAGAACCCTGCATCAGGCTCGACGGCCCGTCCTACGATTTGGCCTAGATCGTTTATACCCAAGAGGAGTGTGTAGAGCGAGCCGGGGTAGCTGATCGTTGTGTAGGTTCCTCCGCTAAGAAGAAAACCCTGGTAATTAGTAGGGTTCGCATAGTAGCCCGCAATGTCTCCCGCGGTGTCAACGCCGTAGCAAAACGTCCCAGCTGACCCGGGCACGTCAATCTGCGTGTACGTTCCCTGCGCGAGCGCCAGCGGCGCGGTCGCGAACAGTAGAACAGCGAGCGAGAGAACAGCTTTTGCAAATCGCATGACAGACTCCTTTGTGAAACTATTTCTTCGCCGCATCAGCGGGCGGCGTCCAGGTGAAGCCGTGCTGAATGCCATCGGGATTGAAGAACCAACCCACCACAACGCCAGAGTCATTAACACAATATGGCCACGTTTGTTGGCCACCAGGGAACTTCAATTTCGTCAGAATTTTCTCCTGGTATAGGAATCCAACGATGATGGATGGCGTGTAGTCGCCGACAAGTGCAGTGCCATCCGGGCTGATTCCCAAGACCTGCGCGAATGGGAGGGGTATCGCCAATGGCTCAAATTCCCCTCGATCGAATAGGAAATTAGCGTAAGAGGTACTCCCCCTTGATTGTCCTGTTCCTGCAATGAGGCCATTGGCAGAGACGGCGAGATCGTATATCCGATCATCGCCCAAGACGATTTGTTTGTACGTCGAGCCGATTAGCTCGAAACCAACTCTCATCGTGGCCGAAAGTTTCGCCACCCCAACGATTGCGCCAGTATCATTGATTCCCGTTACGATGGTTTCGATAGCAGCGGGGTAGCTGATAGGAGTGAACGCTTGAGTCGAGACATCGTAAAGGAAACCGGAATAAATGAAATTGGAGCCTGCGTAGTAGCCGGCAATCTGCCCAGCTGCGTTTATGCCCGAGAGATATGTAAACTGCGCACCCGGGTAATCGATTGAGGTGTAGACGCCACCACTAAATAGAAAGCCGTCCACCTTGCCGTTGTGGCCGGAGTAAGAGCCTACCAAATCCCCGGCGTTATTAATCCCGAGCGCAACGGAGGGGAACCCTCCGGGCACATCAATCTGCGTGTAGGTTCCTTGTGCCAACGCCAGCGGCACGGTTGCGATCAAAAGAACAGCGAGCGAAAGAACAGCTTTGCGGAATGTCACGGCATACCTCCACCTTAAAGCCCTGCAATTATGTTCCCGGAGGGGCCTAAATACAAGACTAACTAAAGACTCTAGCGGTAATCTTTACGCAGGCAGCAGTTCTTTCAGTCCCATGTGCGACACGACCAACGACCAGAGCGCTTCTCTCGGTCTCTTCTCTCGGTCTCCTAGAGACTAGAGATGAGATGTCCCTCGCACCCAATGCGGTATATTCATACCGTGCGCGAACTGCTGCGCAAGCATTCGCAATTCTTCCTCCTCGCGGCCCTCGCCGGGTTTGGGCTGCGCCTGTTTTTGATCTTCCGCTTTCCCGGCGTCACCACCGATTCCTTCATCTACGGCGACATCGCCAAAAACTGGCTACAACACGGCATCTACGGCCTCAGCGGGCCGGACGAGATTTCCGCCACTTACATCCGTTTGCCGGGATATCCAGCATTCCTGGCTGCCGTGTTCGCGATCTTCGGAATGGAACATTACCGTGCTGTGCTCTTCGTGCAGATGTGCGTGGATATGGGCACGTGCCTGCTGATCGCGGATATGACCCGGCGGCTCCTGTCCCCGCGCGCCGCCAAAGCCGCGTTCCTGCTCGCCGCGCTTTGTCCGTTTCTCGCCAGTTATGCTGCCGCCGCGCTCACCGAAACCATGGAAGTGTTCTTTACCGTGTTGGCTCTCGATCTGGCGATTGTCGGATTGACTGCGTTACACAGGCAGGGTCTCCGCGGGTGGTTTGGATGCGGACTGGCCATAGGCGCGGCCATCCTTCTGCGGCCGGATGGCGGTCTGCTATTGATTGCGATTGGCGGATATCTTCTCGCTCTTGCATTGTGTCGGCAACTAAGGCCAGCACCGGCCGAATCCGCTCAAGAAAGATCCCCTGCGCCGGGGAGTCATCTCTTGTTCGCCGGACTGATCATCACTCTCGTCTCTCTGGCCCCGCTGGTTCCCTGGACATGGCGCAATCTGCGAACCTTTCATCGCTTCCAGCCGCTTGCCCCGCGCTATGCCAATGAAGAGGAGGAGTTCGTCCCCATGGGATTCAATCACTGGGTGAAGACCTGGATTGCCGACTACTCGTCTGTTGAGGAGATTTATTGGCCAGTGCCGGGAGGTCCCGTGGATTCCGGGAAACTCCCATCCCGAACCTTCGATTCCGAAAGCCAACATCAACAAACCGTGCAGTTGCTTGAGGATTACAACCAGCTATTGCACATTTCTCCCGAACTGGATGCGCGCTTTGAGGCCCTGGCCTCAGAGCGCACCCACGATCACCCGCTGCGCTACTTCATCTGGCTGCCGTCGTTGCGCATTGCCGACATGTGGCTGCGTCCGCGAACCGAGATGATGCCTTGCGATTCTCGCTGGTGGGAATTCAACGACGATCTGCAGTGGTCGGTATTGGCGGTTTCGCTCGGCGTTATCAATCTCCTCTATGTGGCAGCGGCGTGTGCAGGCCTGGCGCGGGGACGGCTCCTGCCCCATCTTGGGCTGCTGATTACGTTTCTCGTCCTGCGATCTGCTTTTTTGGGGACTCTGGAGAATCCCGAACCCCGCTACACCTTGGAGTGCTATCCTGCGGTAATTCTGCTGGCAAGCGTGCTGTTTCGATCCTAGGGAATACGCGGCCTGACTTTGGGTCACGCGCCCTTTTTCTAGGATCTGTATCTCGGCCTACCGAAATCCGTATCACGACAGTCGAAAATTTTTGCAAGCTCCGATGAAAAAAGCTTGTAAGTTGTGGGCGGTTAGTTGCAGAATTGCGTTCCAACAAGACATGGGAACGTTGCAACCGACTCTGACCTGCGGTCCAAAGTATCCATGATTGGCCAGGTTGACGACTGCGTCGGTTGACCTTTCCCTCTGGAGCCCCTATGACGCAATTGATTTCCTGTCGGACCTCCTCTACGCAACTGGCATCGCTGATCCTCTCCCTGGCCGCGTGCGTCGCATTGCTGGCCGCGGCAGCCCAAGCTCAACAGGCCACTGCGGTCATCACAGGAACAGTCAAGGATCCTTCCGCCGCCGTGGTGACTGGCGCCAGGGTGACTTTAAAGAATTCCAACACCAACGTCGCGCGCAGTATGAACACGAACAAAGACGGCGACTATCTGTTCACATTGGTTCCCATTGGCGCTTACGAGCTGACGGTCGAGCAGCAAGGTTTCGAGAAGTACGTGCACAAGGGAATCACTCTTGAGATCAACCAGAACGCCCGCCAGGATGTCGTGCTGAAAGTCGGCGCCACCAGCCAGGTGGTGGAGGTGACGGGAGATGTGACGCAGGTGGACACGATCAGCGCGACCCTGGGCAAGGTGGAAACCACGCAGCGTATTCTCGATCTGCCGCTAGTCGAACGCGACACGCTTCAGCTCGGCCTGCTGCAAGCCGGTGTATTTGCCCCGGACCAGGACGACGGTTCCGGCAATCCTTTTTCGGTCAGCGGGCAGCGCTCGGAATCCATGACGTTCTTACTCGACGGCGCCGACAATAACGATTTCCTGGGCAACAACATCATCGTCAGTCCCAATCCCGACGCGGTCGCGGAGTTCAAGATTCTCACCAACAACTACACCGCAGAATATGGACGGACCTCGGGAGGGATTGTCAATCAAGTCATCAAATCGGGCACCAACCAGATTCACGGCTCGGCGTTCGAGTTCTTCCGCAACACGGCGCTTGATGCCAGCGATTATTTCCTGCAGGCGGTGCCGGTCTTAAGGCGGAATTTGTTCGGCGGAACTGTCGGTTTTCCCATCAAGAAGGATAAATTATTCTTTTTCGCTTCGTATCAGGGTACGCGTCGCAGCGAAGGGCAAAATCCGGGGCCGCTTCCGGTGTTGAGCAAAGCCGAACGAACCGGAGATTTCAGCGAATTGCTGCCTCAGGGAATCCAGTTGGTGAATCCGGTTACCGGCGCAAATTACTTCAACAATCAAGTTCCTGTTGACCCAGTGATCAAGAATTACATCAATGCTTACTTGCCGCTTCCTAACCGCCCTGGAAACAATTTCATTTCCGACCCAGTTGCAACCATCCGCGATGACCAGTTCATCTTCCGTCTCGACTACAACATATCCAAGAAAGACACTTTGTCGGGAGTCTACATTTTCGATGATACGCCGGATGCTTACCCCTTCCAGATCGTCAACGGTGCCTCCACCGGCGGCGATGTGCCGGTGGGATCCGGCTTCACCGACGCGAACCGATTTCAAGCGGGAAACATCGCCTGGACTCGAACCCTCTCGCCGACCATGGTGAACGAGCTGCGCTTTGCCACCAATCGTTCGGCGACATTCACCGCCGTTCCTACCACAACCACCTCACCCTCGGCGCTGGGATTCGCTAACGTCAACCCGGATGATCCGAAAGGCACCGCGCCGCCGTTGATGCAGGTTACCGGCAATTTCAATCTGGGCCCATCTCCGCAGGGCCCGACCAAAATCCACGATGTTACTTTCCAGTACCAGGACACGCTATCTTGGACTAAGGGGCGACATGATCTGAAGTTCGGTGGCGATCTGCGCTGGGTCCGAAACAACTTCAATTTCGATTTCTACAACAACGGGAGTTTCTATTTTGGGCAGGGCGGGTCATATACCGGAAGTACGCTCGCCGATTTCGTGGGTGGTTTCTGGGATCAGTATTTTCAGTTTTCCAACGCCGTGTATGGTATCCGCACCCACTCCCTGTACTTTTTCGCCCAGGATGCCTGGAAAGTTACCCACAACCTGACCTTCAGTTATGGGTTGCGCTACGAATACAATTCGCCGCAGGAGGATCCTCACAACGAGATCATGGGCTGGTATCCGGGGCGGCAATCCACGCTGTTCCCCGCTGCCCCTCCATCCTTCCTCTATGCCGGCGACCCGGGAACTCCGAACCCTGGCCTGATCTATCCCGACCGAAACAACTTTGCCCCACGTTTTGGCTTTGCCTGGGACATGCTGGGCACTGGCAAGCTGGTGATGCGCGGAGGCTTTGGCATCTTCTATGACATCGAAGATGGAGCCCTGAACCTGCAGTTTGGCGGACAGCCTCCCTTTGGGTATGGCGCCGACAACTTCCCGGTTTGTTTTGGCCCCGCTACCGGATGCGCCAGCGCCACCGCCAACGGATCATTTGTCTCCGATCCCTTCACTTCCTTTGGCTTCACCCAAAACCCCTACCCATTCGCGGGGAGGGTTGGGACATTCTTTGTACCGAAGATTCCTTTTGCTTACGTTGTGGACCCGCACTTCCGTACGCCGTACGCCGAAAATTTCAATTATGGCTTCCAGTACCAGCTCACGAAGGACACAATGATCGAGGCGGTTTACGTGGGCAGCTTGAGCCGAAAGGCTATCGGGACCAACGAAACCAACTACGCGTCTCCGGCAATTCTGCAACAGCAATACCTGGCGGGCGGAGTGGCGAACATTAACCCCGATTGCGCTCGAGCGCTTGCCGCCTGCGTCAATGGACTGCCCACGGGAGCGACGCTCATCCTGACCAACCACAGTAGTGCCAGCTCCTCAAGCAATCAGTTCCAGCTTACGGTGGACAGGCGATTCCGCCACGGGCTGCAGTTCCGAGTCGCCTATACAAATGCCAAGACGATAGACGACAATTCAGGATTCCGGGCACGGTCAGCAACCTTCACCGACCCCGTGAACCCAGGGTTGGATCGCGGCTTGGCTGACTTCGATGCTCCCCAGAGACTGGTTCTCAGCCCAATTTGGCAGATTCCGGTGGGACAACACGGAAATAAGTTTGTGCGCGAGGCACTCGGTGGCTGGAGCGTCGCCACCATCGCCAGCTTTCAATCGGGCAATCCTTTTACGCTGTTCTCGGAGAATGGTTCCAGCGAGTTCAATAATTTTCTGGAGCGGCCGGATGTAGTCGGTCCGATTGCAAAGTTCGGCGATGTGCGGCAAGTAGAGACCTTCAGTCCCAGTTCAAACGGCCTGAACGGCAGTTGCCTGGGAGGAACAGAAACCGGTCATTTCCTGTTCAATCCCATGAACATCGTTTGCGCTTTGGGGAGTCCCATTGGGTTGCCGGCTGATCCCAGCCTTGCTACCTGCACAGCAACACCACCCGTGGTTTGCCCGGTTCCGCTGTTCACGATCGGCAACATGCGCAGAAACGCACTGCGCGGGCCTGGAATCAATAACTGGGACTTCTCAATACAGAAGGATTTCAAGCTTACCGAAAGCAAGTCGCTGCAATTCCGCTCGGAATTTTTTAACGCGTTCAATCACGTGCAGTTCCTTAGCCCGACTTTTCAGGACGGCACTATCGGAGGCGACGGACTGTTCGGACAGGTCACGTCGGATCGCGGGCCGCGCGTGATTCAGTTTGCCATGAAGCTATATTTCTGAAGCAATCGCGACGTTTGATGTAGGCACGGGCGTCCCCGCCCGTGCAACCATTTACGCCCCGATCAGCTCAAACGCCGGATAGCTGGGCGCGAGCGGGGCGAAAGCTTCCGGCGGCGATCCTGCCGGTACAGGAAAGTATCTTTGCACCTCGGTCTTGAAGCGGTCGAGATACGCCTTCAAAATCTCTGGCTTGTCCGCATCCGTGATCGCGCGCAAACGAAAGCTCAACCGCGTGCTTCCTTTCTTGAGGACAACTTCCCCTGCAGCTTCGGCATTCCGCACCCACTGTGTTCTTCCGCGCGGAGCCACCAGAAACTTCCGTCCGCCGAGGTCAAGCAGATCAACCGGCGTCGAGTAAACCTTCCCGCTCTTGCGTCCCCGCACCTGCAGCAGATAGTTGTGAGAAAACCCAAGGCCCATCCCGACCAGGAATCCGAAGACCCGGTTGAACACGCGCTCAATCGCTGTCGGGGCTCGAAACGTAGCCAGGGTGGAGTTCATATCTTGCTTCATTGTACGACCAGTTCTTTGATGGTTGCTGCGAAGCCCCTGTGTCCTTTGTGCTCTCTGTGGTCAGAATTTCGCCTTCCTCGAGGAAGCAGCTTTCTAGACAAGCCTCGCGCCTGACAAATACACTTCTAATCGTGCGGAATTACCGCACAGGTTCCTATGCGACTCGTAACTTTTCTCGATCCCGCGCGCCGTTCACGGATCGGCGCAATATCAGGCGACGAAAGCATCGTCGATCTCCACTCTGCCTGCGCTCTCTACCTGCGCGACGTGGAACACGAGAGCGCTTTTGACCGCTTGGCCGACGCGCTGGTGCCTCCTGACATGCTCGCCCTTTTTCAAGGTGGCGACACTAGCCTGGAGGCCGCGCACAAGGCTTTCGAGCACGTGCGCCAAAATCAAGCCGCCGTCGGCCCGTCAGGGGAAGTCATTTCCTACCCGCCGTCAGAGATCAGGTTGAAAGCGCCCATCATCCCGCGAAAGTTTTTTCACACCGCGGGAAACTTTCGCGAGCATCACGAAGAAGCCACCAACGCCGGTTTTTCGCATCCTGTCATGCCGTGGATTGTTTTCTTTCAAAATGTGGATGCGATCATCGGGCACGAGGAGCCGGTCATCTATCCCGAGCACCTTACTCAAGAGTTGGACTACGAACTGGAACTAGCGGTGGTGCTGAAGAAGGCCGGCAAGAACTTTACGCCCGAAGAGGCCGCGAGCTACATCGGCGGCTATCTCATTTTTAATGACATTACCGCGCGTGACATTCAGCGCCGCGAGATGAAATCCGGGGTGTTCAGCTTTTGCAAGGGCATCGACACGTTCTGTCCGCTCGGCCCGTGGATTGTGACAGCCGACGAAATCCCCGACCCGCACAATCTGGCGATGGAACTCCGCGTCAATGGCGAATCTCGCCAGCGCTCGCATTCCGCCAAGATGTCGGTGAAGATTTCCGAGATTCTGTCGCACTATTCGCCGATGGGTTATAGCGCGGGCGACGTGGTTTCGACTGGAACGGTTTCCGGTGTGGCCGCGTTCAGCGGCGATCCCAAAGCCTGGTATTTGAAGCCCGGAGACGTGATGGAATGTGAGATCGAGAATATTGGCGTCCTGCGCAATCCCGTGATTTCCTGGGAAGAGGCTTACGGAGAGAAGCCAGCCGCGCTGGCCACGCAGGAAACAATGAAATAGGTTCTTTTGCACGACAGAGCCACAGAGAAAAGCGACTTTGCTTGACTTTCTTCTCTGTGTCTCTGTGACTCTGTGGTGATGGGTTTTAATGATGGCCAGCAACTCCAAAATTTGGGTCAGCGAACTTAACTCCCGCCCCGGGGTCCGTTCGACCTTTCCCCCTGCCACGGTGCGTTTTTACGACACCACCCTGCGTGACGGAGAGCAAACAGTCGGCGTCGTGTTCTCTCCCCAGCAGAAACTGGAGATTGCCCGCAAGCTGGATGAATTGGGTGTAAGCCGCATCGAAGCTGGATTCCCAAAAGTCTCTCCGGAAGATGCTGAAGCGATCCAACTGATGCAAAAGGCCGGACTGAAGGCCGAGCTGTGGGGATTCTCACGCGCGGTAAAGGGAGACATCGAAGAACTGGTCCGGCTCGAGCTACGCGCCACTGTGATTGAAGCTCCCACCAGCGATATAAAACTGAAGGCTTACGGACTTACCCGAGACGAAGTGCTAAAGCGAATTGAAGACGCGGTTTCGTTCGCCAAACAGAACGGAATCACAGTGGCGTTCTTCGCGGTGGATGGCAGCCGCACCGAACTTGAGTTCCTGAAGAAAGTGTATCTGACTGCGCTCACCGCCGGTGCCGCTGAAATCGTGGTAGTGGATACGATTGGCGCCTGCGGTCCAGAAGCGGCTGAGTTTCTGGTGACGCAGGTGCGAACCTGGATCGGCCCCGACGTCGCGTTGCATTGGCATGGGCATAACGATTTCGGCATGGCTACGGCCTGCGCAGTCGTCGCCGTTCGCGCCGGCGCGACCTGGATCCAGGGCACTGTGAACGGCATGGGCGAACGCGCTGGCAATTCCGATATCTGCGAGATTGCCCTCGCCCTGCGATGTTTGTATGACGTTCCAGTCGAACTGAATCTGGCAAAAGTGCGTGAGATTTCAGAGATGGTCCAACAAGCCGGCGGCTACACTCTCGAAGCCTGGAAGCCGCTGGTCGGAGAAAATCTCTTCATGCGCGAAAGCGGCGCGGTCGCCAGCCAGTTTTACATGCCCGAAGCCATCGAACCTTATTCCTCGGAATTGGTGAATGCGCGTCGCGGCATCGTGCTGGGAAAGAAAAGCGGCCTGATCAGCGTGGACCTGAAAGCTGAAGAGCTCGGCCTCAGGATCAAGCCCGAACAGCGCGCGCCGATTTTGGCCGAAGTCAAGAAGCGCGCCATCGCAAAGCGTGGCTTGCTGACCGATGAAGAATTTCGGCAGATCGTCAAAACTGCCGCTGGGAGTTCGTGAGGGCTTAGCGATCGTAACGTCTTAAGCACAAAGGGGCACGAAGAAAACCTCGCCTGCTAAGCCTTGGTGTAACTTCGTGTCCTTCGTGGTTAATGACTTTTAAGAAGCATCATTAATCTAGCTCACTTCGGAGCTCACTTGCGAAACCGCGGCAGCACCGTTTCCCCGAACAGCTTCGCCTGCCCCGTCCGATCGTCGCCCCAGATTTCCAGCATAATGTGCGTGCACCCCGCGTCCCGATATTCCTCGATCCGCTGAATACACTCTTCCGGCGTTCCTGCAATCGGGCAGACTTTGCGGAGAATCTCGTCCGTGACCATCTTTGCCGCCGCTTTGCGTCCGCCTCGTTCCATGGCGTCCGCAATTGGTCGCAGTTCTTCGAAGGTCAGCCCTGCGCATTCCAGCAGCACGTCCGCCGATCCCTTGATGTTCTGTACTTTATTCGCCAGATACATCGCAGCCTGCTCGCGGGCGCCTTCCTTGGCTTTCGCCGGGTCACGATGGATGCTGCCCACAATCACCGATCCCAGCACTAGCGATGACGGTTCTTTTCCGGCTTTGCGCGCGCCTTCTTCCATGTTCTTCTTCGAATAGCGAACAAACGCGGGGGTGGTAATGCTGGCGGTAAGCAATCCATCGCCGAGTGAACCAGACATTTTCTGCAACACCGGGCCGGTTGCGGCAACGTAAATCGCGGGAACTCCGCGCGGTGTGTGCGCGTCGGATTGCAGTACAGGGACGCTGGCTGCGAATACTTTGCCGTGATACTCAAACGCGCTGCCGCCGAGCACTCCGCGGATGACGTCGATGCTCTCGCGCATCACCGTGGCCGGTCCGACTTTCTCGCCCTCGCCCTCACCGATCTCCTTCATGAAAATCTTCGACGCGCCCAGCCCAAGCAGGAAGCGGCCTCCAGCAAGTTCCTGCATGACCCGTGCTTCCATCGCGATCTGCACCGGATGCCGCGTGTAGGGCGAAATAATTCCCCAGCCGAGTTGAATGCGGCGAGTCTGCGCAGCAATCACCGCAAGAATTGCCGTGGACGACCGCGACTCGAACGAATGCTTACGCCACCAGGGATAAGCTTCCGCAATCCAGAACGCGTCAAAGCCCGCATCCTCGCACGCCTTTGCCATGGCCACGGTCTCGTTCACCGGCTCCATGCTGAGTTGCAGGACGCCAATGTTGAAAGGAATCGGCATGAATGTCTTCGTCTCCTGATTAAGGACTCGTCTGACAAGGGATCTTGGGAAGGGCACGGCTTCAGCCGTGCCGCAAACCGCCAACCCTGGAACTCGGGCTTTAGCCCCTGAGGGCTACTTGAAATGCCCAGATACTTCGCACCGCATCCTGTTCTTACTCCGGGTCGCTCCACGAATGCTCTAGCCCCTTGATCAGCTGCCAGAGCGCTTGGTTGAGCGGAGTGGGCACGCCCGCTTTGTCGCCGGCTTGCACAATCGCTCCATTCATGAAATCAACCTCCGTCGGCCGCTTGGCAAGAACATCCTGCAGCATGCTGGCGCGGTGTTTCCCGGGCGCGTTCGCCCCCTTTTGGACTAGTTGCCGGGGATCTCCATGTAATTCGATCCCCATCTTCTTTGCGACGGCCTCGCCTTCCGCAATCAAGTCCTCAAACAGTCTTCCGGTGGGGCCAAAACGTGTTGCCGCACCGTGATGAAGCAGCGTCAGCGCACCAACCGGATTGGTTGACGCATTAAAAATCAGTTTGGTCCACTGCGCCCCGCGTGCGTCTTTCAGCGCAATTGTGTTCATGCCCGAGCGAGTGACCAATGCCGCGAGCTCCTCCACTTTCTTCATCGGAGTATTCGTCGGCTCAAACGGCCCGATCCATGTGTCGCCTTTGATGTCGTAGCCTACATGACCCGGAGCGATCGGGTGACCTGCTGGAAAAGTGGTGCCGCGAATTACATACTTCACGTGTTCCGCAATGATCTCTTCGTTCCCCAGTCCGTTTTGCACCGAGCAGACGGTGCTGTTTCCGTCGAACGCATGAGCCACCTGCGCGATAGCGTTGCGAGTATGGATCGCCTTGGTTGCCACGATTCCGTAGTCGCAGCGAGGCAGTTCGCGCGGATCGCTCGTCGCGTTCAATCTAACCGTAAAATCAGCAGCGCCAGACAGACGCAGGCCGTTGCGTCTGATAGCGTCAACGTGCTCCTTCCAAACGTCATACGCCCACACCTCAACCTCGCCCGCCTTCGCCAAATGCGCGGCAAATAGGCTGCCAACCGCTCCGCAACCGATGACACAGATCTTCATTGCTTTGCACTTCCGCTTTTGCCAGTTTCCTGCCCGCTGAAAAACTTCCACTCCACATCCGCCAGGCACTCTCCTTCCGTTTTGCCCACGCGATAAGTGTCCTGCGTGTAGAGGCAGATTTTGCCGTCCTGGTCCACAACCTGCGGATGCAGCGACAGAATCATGTTTTCCTCGAGCTGCACCTCGCTTTGCGCCCCAATCGAAGGGTACTCAAGCATCGTCGTTCCGATGCTGTGCCCGGAAAGATGACCGAGCGCGAAGCCATGCTTGGCGAAAGTCTCGGCCACAACTCGATGAACGTTGCTCGCTGTTTCCCCCACGCGCATCAACTTGCGCGCAGCTTCCAGCGCCTGCGGATACGCATCCGCCATGGCCTGTGTACGCGCACTTACCTTCCCGCGAATGAGCGGACGCGAAAACTCCACCCAATAGCCGCCTGCGCCCGTAATCTCCAGCGAGTAGAGCACCAAGTCGTCCGCCGCCACCACGCGATTCCCCGGAACCTTGAACGCTGCTTCCGCCTCGCCGTGCGCCCCCGAGAGCAAAATGTTCATCATCCGAGGTCCCGCGCCCCGGGCGAAGAATCTCTCCACTGCCGGAGCCATGATTTCAGCTTCGCTCTTACCCGGCTCATACGCTCCTACCAAAGCCCAAAAGCCATCGACGATGATGTCCATGGCATCGCGCACTTCGGCAAGTTCTTCTTCGCTCTTAACCGCGCGCGCCATGTCGAACTCGAAGTCAAACGGAACCAACTCGAACGATGCCTGCTCCAGTTCGCGGTAGTCGCGCACCGCCATGATGAAATTCATGCCGTAAACGCCAACGCGTTTCCATCCGCGCTCGCGTCCGCGGTCGCGAATCCATTGCCCGGGAACATCAGGCCACACCTGATCTTTCACCCACGGCTTGGCTTTATCTCCGATCCAGCGTGCTTCGCGGGGAAAAACCAGAGTCGGTTCGCCCGCGAGCGGCAGCACGACATAAACATAACGATGGACAATCTCGAATCCCGAGAGATAAAAAACCGCCCCCTCAAAACCGGCGTACTGATTACCGCAAACAATAAGCGCGTCGAGGCCTTCGTGCTCCATTCGCTTACGGATGTTTGTGGTGCGGCGCTCGATTTCCGACTGACTTGGCAAGGTTTTCCCCAGAATGTGCGTTAGGATTGCACGCCGCACAGCTCGGCAGCGGTGAGAGCATAAATCTTTGTGATGTCCACCAGCGTCTTGATCTTCACTTTTTCACCCTCGGCATCGCGTGGTCCACTGGAGGGACCATAGTTCACCGTCTCGATTCCATACCGGCTCAGAACACTGGCATCAGAACACCAGGTGACCACTTCCCGCTGCGGGGGTGTTCCCATTACTCGCTCATGATTCGCTTCGATCGCTTTGATCATTTCATGTTCTGCGCTGATACGGGCGCCCGGAACCGAGACGTACGTCTCAAACTCGAGCCCCCAGTCAGGATGCTTCTCTTTCATTTCGAAAAACATCTGCTGAATATTTCTCCGTGCCTCGCTCATGGGAATGGTCGGCGGAACGCGCACGTCAAGAAACAAGTCCGTTTTCTCCGGCGTGCGGCTGGCGCGCCAGGCATGACCGCCGCGAATCCCTCCAAGATTTACGATGGCCTTCTTGCCTCCGTGCGAAGCATTCTTTTCCCAGGACGAGACCCACTTCATGATTGCATTCATCAGCTCGTGCATGCGGCGAATGGAATTCATTTCTTCCCGGCCTTCGCAAAACGCTGTATGAACGTAGATGCCGGTGCAGGAGATGCGCACCCACATCGAGCCAAAATGTTCCAGCACAATGTGCATGTCGGTAGGCTCGCCCAGGATGCACATGTCCGGCAGCACGCCGTGATTTACCAGGTAGTGCGTGCCGTAGCCATAGCCGCGATATTCCTTGCCCCGGAACTCGCCCCACTGCGTCTTCTCGATTTCACCAGCCACCGCGGCGATGATTACGTCTCCCTTTAGCTTGACCCCGGCCCGCTGTAGAGCCTTGACCGCATGCGTATAGCACACCAGCGCGCCCTTCATGTTGTAAATGCCAAGACCATAGACAAAGCCGTTTTTCACCACGGCGTTCGCTTTGTATCCGATGCCAGTGAGGAATGTTTCCTGGCCGGTATTAGACGTATCCATGTGGCCGTTGAACATTAAGTTCTTACCGCCGCCGGCGCCGGTCCAGCGGCCCACCACGTTGGCGCGGCCCTCTTCGACTTCCTGCCATGCGACCTGGAGTCCCAATTGTTGCAGCGCACTTTGCATGTATTGCGCCATCTGCAACTCGCCGCCGGTGGGGCTCAGGATATTGATCACGTCGCAAGCCATCGCAACGATCTCTTCTTCCTTGACTTCGGCGACAATGCGTTCGGTTAATTCCGAGTCCAGACCACCCATCGTTTTTCTAGCTGCCTTCAACGCTTTTGATCTCCTCTGTGATCCTCTGTAGTTGGAGCTTTACCCCGCCAGCCGAAAATCATCCGGATACGAGCACAGCTTCTCGTTGCCGTTATCCGTAATCAGAAAATTGTCTTCCAATCGCAAGCCGCCACCGCCCGGCCAATAGATACCCGGCTCGATGGCCAACACCATCCCTTTTCTCATTATGCCGCTTCCCGCCTGATGCGCATAGGGCGGCTCATGCGCCCGCGCACCCACGCCGTGGCAGATCGGATGCGAAGGCTGGCCCGGATATCCTCCCTCAGCAATGCGGGCGCGAACCAGCCGATCCAGTTGCGGGAAGTCAGCTCCGTCGCGGGCGTATCGGACGGCTTCCTGGAAGACTTTCAACAACAAATCGAGCAGCTTGTGATACTCGGGCGTCAGCTCACCGGGGCAGGCGTTCTTGGTCAAATCGGTCCAATAACCGTCCACGCACACCCAAATCTCGAGCAGCGTCGGTTCATTCTCTTGTACAGGGCGGTCACCGGTCGCGGTAAAGGTCGCGATCCCTTTTCCTGACCACACCAGCGTAAACGCGCGCGCCATCTCAACCTTGCCTTTGTATCCCACGCCCACACCATGCACGAAACTTTCGTACATGCCGCCGACTTCGCTTTCCTTCATTCCAGGGCGCAGGTGCTCGCGCGTATGCTCCATGGCGAGAGCCGCGAGCTCGTTCGCCAGCTTCATGCGTTCCACTTCCTGTGCAGTCTTAATCGCGCGGGCTTCGCTCAGAAGCGGTGTCGCGTCCACCACTTGGCCAGCAACCTTCCGGAAGGCATCGAAGTAGTTTTGCGTCGGCGTGGTTGGCTCACCGACCATGCGGTCGGCGGATTGCGTCCCCATGTTCAGCTCAATGGCAACTTTGTCGGTGAGCCCGCGTTCTTTCAAAACTGAGATTGCTGAATCCAGAGCGCGATACTGCGGAGGGCGCGGATCACGCTCGTCATATCCCTTGAATAGCCGTATGTCTTTTGTCCAGGAATTGCGCTGGGCATCGGCAAGCTGCGGCTCGAGCGCGATCAGCGTAGGCTCCCCTTCACAGGGAAATATCGCTGCATCATATCCCTTCATGCACCAATAATTGGTGAGATACAAGACGTTGTCCGGCGCGCGCACCACCAGAGCAGCCACGTCCTGCTCCTTCATCAGAGAGCGCACGCGATTCAGTTTCAAATCGTCAATTGGCCAGGGCATGTTGTCAGTGTCCGCCGCCCGCCTGCTCGAGCTCCACTTCGCGGTTTTCGTCTTTAAACGTCCACGAAGCTTCTTTGCCCTTTATCAGCCGGTAGATCGCGGTGTGCAGCGGCGCCGCGACGCCGGCTCGCTCCGCCTCGCGCGCAATCGCGCCGCTCAGAAAATCAACTTCGGTCGGCAATCGATGACGCACATCGTAAAGCATCGACGGTGGATGATTCGTCATCGCCCCAATCTTGTTCATCTTCCAGGGGTCCTCGTGCAGTTCAACTCCCATAGCCGCCGCCACGCGTTTGCCTTCGTTGATCAATTCGTGCAGCAGATGGCCGAGATCACCGACCTGCGCTTCCTCCGCAAAATGCGGAGAATGAGGCAGGCCAGTCAGCGCGGAAACACCATTCACTGACGCATTGAAGATCAGCTTTGACCACTGCGCCGGCCGCGCGTCCCGCAGCGCTTCCGCTTTGAGTCCGCTGGCAACAATCAACGCCGCCGCTGCCTGAACCACGGAATACGCCGTCCGGCGCGGCTCAAACGGACCCAGCCAGGTTGCGGTATCCAATTCATATTGCACATGCGTATCGCCGTGCCGGGTGCCGCTCATGAACGTCGTGCCCCGGATGATCTTTCCCCGCGTGTGCTTCGCGACAATCTCTTCGCTGCCCAGACCGTTCTGCGCCGAGATCACTGCTCCATGGTCAAAATGACTGGCAATCGCCGCGAAGGACTCTTCCACCTGGATGGCTTTGGTCGCCAGGATTCCGAAATCGAAGTCAGGCATCTCGTCCGGGCGAGTCGTTGCCTTCAGCGGAACATGAAATTCGTGCTTGCCTGAAACGTGCAGCCCCTCTCGATTGAGTGCGGCCGCGTGGTCAGGCCGTCGCACGAAGGCCCATACCTCCGCCACGCGCGCCAGATGCGCAGCATACAGGCTGCCAATCGCTCCGCAACCGACAATGCACACTCGTTTCATTCGCCAACCGCACCGCTATCGCCGCCGCTCCACTTTGACCAGCTTCGCAGCCTGGCTGTTCTCATGCCCCTTCATCGCGCGGAACAAGCTGTCCGCGTTATTGAACGAATCGTCAATGATGATGCCGCTCGAAAAAAGCGCATCCTGCAGCGCCGCAGAAATCGTGTGCACCGGAGCCGCGCCGCCTTCGCCCATTCCTTTGGCGCCGCTGTAGCTGTGCGGAGACGGCGTCGCGATGTGCCCGTATTTCACGCTCGGCATATTCAGCGCCGTGATGGGAGTGTAGTCGCTAAAGGTGCTGGTGAGCATGTTGCCGACGGCATCATACACGCAAGTTTCCATTAGAGCGGCGCCAATCCCATGCGCGGTTGCCCCGTAAACCTGCCCTTCAACGATGGGCGGATTGATCACCGTTCCGCAGTCGTCCACCGCAACATAGTCGAGGATATGAGGAATGAATGTATCTTGCTCGATCTCGACCACCGCAATGTGCAACTGCGCCGCGTAGGTCATGGTCAGGTTGCCATACTTCCTTTGCTTGTCAGGCACTTTGAAGGGCGCTCGCCAGACGTAGCGGCAATTTAACGTGAGTTCGTAGAGTTCCGGCGGCAGCGCGGCGCTGTTGGCATTGACCAGATTCGCCAATCCCCAGTAGTTGATCGCTTTCCCGGTGCTCTTGGCGCGCATCTCCGGGCCTTGTGCTCCCACCCCGAATTCAAGATCTTCCTCTTTGGTTTGGAGGGCGAATGCCGCCAGCCGCTTCATCTCCGTCTTTAGCTTTTGCGCAGCGCCATGCACCGCGGAGAGTCCCGAGACGGCGAACTGGCTGGCGTAGGTTCCGGAGAATCCGGTGTGCACGTTGCGCTCGGTATCGAAGCCGGTGCGCACCGTGACCATGTCGGGATGAATGCTCAGCACATCCGCGACCACCTGAGCCGCGGTCGTCTCGTGGCCTTGCCCTTGCGGACAAGAGCCGACGGCGACAACCACCTCTCCATAAATATCCAACTTGCAGTTTGCCCCCTGTGAATTGCCCGAGTAAGGCAGTCCCGGATTCACGATTTGCGACTGGCCGAAATTATTCGTGCCCGAGTCGAGCGTAGTACCGATCCCGATCCCAATGAATCGGCCTTCCTTTCGCGCTGCTGCTTGTTTCTTCTTCCACTGGTCCCACCCAATGCGCTCTTTGGCGACCTCCAGCATCTTGGGATAGTTGCCCGAGTCGTACACGCAGCCATTCGGAGTGGTGTAAGGAAATTCTTCCAGACGGATGTAGTTGCGCAACCGCATCTCATCGGCGGGGATGGCCAATTCGTGAGCGCAAATGTCCACCACGCGCTCCAGAAACCAGAGGTGCTGCATGCGCGAGTAACCGCGGTTCGGGCCTACGGGGCATTTGTTGGTGACTGCCTGAGTGAAGTCAATTCTCGCGTTCTTGAAGCGATATACGCCGGGAAATACTTGCGACCAGATCACGCACCCCAGCGGCTCGTAGCGCGGGTAAGCGCCGCAATCGTCAATATGACGGGACGCGATCGCAGTGATGACGCCATTCTTGTCCAACGCCACGCGAGTATCACGGAACGTGCGCTCGTTGCCGTGAGCGCTCGACGTCATGTGTTCGGACCGCGTTTCCACCCACTTGACTGGCCGTCCTCCAGCCTTTTTCGAAGCCAGCGCGCACACTGCCATCTGCGGATAGCTGGTGATCTTGATGCCGAAGCTCCCGCCAATATCGGAGGTCTCACATCGTATGCGGTCAATGGGAGTCTGCAGGTGTGCGGCCAAGAACTGAATGGCAAATGAAGGGAACGAATTATTGCAGAAATAATAAATGCGGTCGTCCTTTGGATTCCATTGCGCAATGATTACGTTATTTTCGAGCGGTGTGCTGGAGAAACGATGAAAATGCAGCCGATCGATATTGACCACGTAAGCCGCATCCTTGAAAGCCTGGTCGACGTTTCCGTATTCAAACACTCCATTCCAAACCTGATTCGTTCCTGCTTCCTCGTGAAGCAGGCTCTGGTTTCGTAACGCTTCTTCTGCATCCACCACCGGATCGAGAGCTTCGTACTCGACCTGCACAAGTTCGGCGGCATCATCGGCAAGCGCGGGCGATTCCGCCACCACAGCCGCCACCGGCTCGCCCTGGTACCGTACTTTGGAGACACCCAGCGGGTAGTCTTTTATCTTGGCAAACGGCTCCGGGCCAATTTCGATGAAGGGTTGAGTTTGCGAAGCAATCTCAGCGCCGGTCAGCGTACAAGCCACTCCCGAAACAGCTTCCGCGGCGGCTGTGCTGATGCTCACGATCCTGGCGTGAGCGTAAGGAGAGCGAACAAACCTGAGATAAAGCATCTCACGCAGTTTGATGTCATCGGTGAACTTGCCCCGTCCGCGCAGCAGACGGTTCTCTTCTTTGCGCGGAAGCGCTTGCCCGACCCAATTCTTCTTGTCAGTTTCCGAACTCACGGGGCTGCTCCGTTAACAGTTGAATTCTCGTCATTTCAACGCCGCCTGCAGACCGTCAATCAATTTCTGAACATTCTTTTTTCCCAATGGCTCCAGCAGCCCGCCGGCTACTGAAGCGAGGCGGCCAAAGATCTGCGCTTCACCCTGCCACGCCACTTTCGTGCCGCCTCCAGCCGCCGCCAAGTCGAAGCCCGCGATCAGCGAAACATTTCCTCCCGCAACACTTCCTTGGCCCTTGTATTGCGCGCGATTGGGTCGCTCGGCCTGCGCCAGCTCCATTTTCACGTCGGCGGCTCCTTTGATGTAGGAAATCCCCACATTCACCTTCACCGTGAAGTGCGTGGCATCCTGCATTGACATGTTCTGAAAATCGGGCAGCAGCGGCGCGAATTTTCCAGGGTCGGTCAGGAAGTCGTACACCTCTTCTGGTGTGCGCTGCACTTCAAACTCGCCGCCGAACTTGATCGCCATCCTTTCAAACGCCTTTCATGTTCTCGGCTGCCGATTGAATCGCCTTGAAAATGTTCTGATACCCCGTGCAGCGGCAGGTGTTGCCGGCAATAGCCTTGCGGATTTCTTTATCCCCCGGCTGTTTGTTCCGCGACAGAAGTTGAAGAGTCGAAAGCATCAGCCCGGGCGTGCAATATCCGCATTGCAGTCCGAAGCAGTCTCCAAAGGCCTTCTGTATGGGATGAAGTTGTCCATCCTTCTCCAGGCCCTCCACCGTCAGAACCTCGGCCCCGTCGGCTTGCACCGCGAACATGGTACACGACTTCACCGCCGCGCCATTCAGCAGAACCGTGCAGGCGCCGCAGTAGGTGGTGTCACAGCCAACGTGCGTGCCTGTAAGGTCGAGTGTTTCCCGCAGCAACTCCACCAGCAGCGTTCTCGGCTCAACATTAACCGAGTGCGGCTTCCCGTTCACCGTCAGCTGAATCGTAACTTTCTCGATCGTTTGAGATGCCTCAGGCATAGATATGGCTCACCTCGACGTGCTCTCCGCGCGCTCTGCGGACTGCTATCTCAGTCGCTCGCCGTACCAGCGCGCCTACCAGCGTGCGCTTGTATTCCGCCGAACCGCGCATATCCGGCTGGGGATCAGCGGCGGCGCGGGCCGCTTCCATTGCTGCCGACAGCGCCTTTTCTGTAATCGCTTGTCCCCGCAGAGCGGCTTCAGATTCCGTGGCTTTGATCGCCGTCAGTCCAACGCATCCCAGGACGATCGCGGCGTCTTTGCAAACGTCGCCATCCATCGTGAGTTGAACCGCAGCGCTCACCGTCGGATATACCGGAGCCGAGCGCTTGAACGAGAGATACGCGCCCCCGCTGTTCTTCGGAGGCACTCTTACCACCACTTCTTGCACCAGCTCATCGTGCTCCAGCGCAGTGGTGTAGGCGTCCTTGATGAAATCTGCAAGGCGAACCGTCCGCTCACCATTCGTGCCCAGACAGCGGATTTCGGTCGGAAGCGTCATCAGCACCGCAGCCCAGTCGCCGCTGGGATCGGCCTCCGCCAGCGATCCCCCGATGGTCCCGCGATTGCGCACCTGCACATCGGCAATTCCTGCGGCACAGTCGTGAACGATCGGAATCTCTGCGGCCACAGACGAAGCCTCAATCTCGGCATGGCGGGTCATTGCGCCGAAATGCAGGGCACCGTTTACTTCTTTGATAAATGATGTTCCGGGAATGAAATTCAGATCCACCAGATGCGTCGGATTGGCAAAGCGCAGTTTCATCAGTGGAATAAGGCTTTGTCCTCCTGCCAGCAGTTTGGCGTCGTCGCCAAGCTGCGCGAGCATGTTGGCCGCCTCCTTTAGCGACGCGGCCCGGTGATATTGAAAAGCTCGGGGATACATTGTGCGGTATTCTGCGGCCCGTTCGCGTAAGAATTCAGCGTCTAAAGCTGGGCGAATAAGCTTAACAAAGGTGAGGGCCACGCGCCTAGAAGCAAGTCCCGGGTTGAAAACCGGTACGCGTCTCTATCTCTCTCCCGGTCCCATCTCCCGGTACTTGCCGCGAAAATAAAGCAGCGGGCTTCCCTCATGGACAACCACGTCTTCCACCTCGGCGATGAAAATCGTATGGTCTCCCGCATCCTCTGCTGTGTGCAGACGGCATTCCAGATAAGCCAATGCGCCGTGCAAGACCGGTGTTCCATGCGGAGTGCGGTCGAACCGCGCACCCGCCTTTTCGCCTTCCTTAGGGGTCTGTGTGGGAAGTGCGTAGTGCTCCGAAATGGCGCGTTGATTCTCTGCCAGCACGTTCACTCCGAAGCGCTTTCGCGCGTTCAGATATGCGTGGGTGCGCGCCTTGTGATCCACGCAGACCAGCACCAGCAGAGGATCGAGTGACACTGAAGCGAACGCATTCGCTGTCATTCCGCGCACCTCGCCCTCGTAGTCCACCGTGATCACCGTGACCCCGGTGGCAAAGCTGCCCATGGCGTGCTTGAATTCTGACTGGGTGACGCTCATACCATGTCTGCTTGCTGGCAACCGGGCGGAAAAGCGGCTTGCGATTTGCTCGGCCCTTAAAGTTACCATGCCAAATTGCAGCTTGGCACGTTTTCCGGCGGGACCTTCGCCATCCCGCCGGCCACGGTCATGTATCATTTCCTAGTCGAGGCACGCGTGGGCGTACGTGAAACCGTCGGCTCTGTCACGTCTATTCTGGATGAAGTCCGTTCCGGCAAGCCCCTGCTGCGCGACGACGCAGGCGAATTGCTGCGTTGCAACGATGACGAACTTCCCGAACTTCTCGCCGCCGCGCTGGAGGCAAAGCAGCGCTTCAAGCCCAACGTCGTAACTTACTCGCCCAAAGTTTTTATTCCTTTGACCAACCTCTGCCGCGACTACTGCGGATACTGCACGTTCCGGCGCGATCCCGGCGAGCCTGGAGCACATACTATGACCCCGGAAGAAGTCCTCGAAGTTGCCCGCGCCGGCGAAAAACTCGGATGTACGGAGGCGCTTTTCAGCCTGGGCGATAAGCCCGAATTATTGTTCCCCGAAATGCGCGAAACCCTGCGGCGCCTCGGATACAAGTCCACGCTGCACTATCTCGAGGCCATGTGCGAGTTGGTGTTGCGCGAAACCGCTCTGTTGCCGCATCCCAACCCCGGGTTGATGAGCGCCGAGTGGATCTCGCGTTTGGCCGCGGTTTCGCCCAGCATGGGGCTGATGCTCGAGACCACCAACGCGTCTTTGCTGGCACCCGGAGCGGCCCACGACAACGCTCCTGATAAGGTTCCGGCGAAACGCCTCCGCACCATCGAGGACGCGGGAAAACAAAACGTTCCCTTCACCACCGGCCTGTTAATCGGAATCGGTGAAAATCTGGAAGATCGGGTTGATACGCTTCTCGCCATTCGCCAGGTGCACCGGCGTTATGGCCACATCCAGGAAGTGATCGTGCAAAACTTCCGCGCCAAGCCGGACATTCCTATGAGAAATTGGCCGGAGCCCGGCCGCGGCGAAATGTTGCGGACGGTCGCAGTCGCTCGGCTGTTGATGCCTGACGTCAACCTGCAAGCTCCACCCAATCTTTCATCGCCTTATTACCCTGAACTGCTGGATGCCGGCATCAACGACTGGGGCGGGGTCTCGCCATTGACGCCGGATTTCATCAATCCTGAGAAGCCCTGGCCGCACCTTGCCCAGTTGAAGCTGCGCACTCAAGCCAAAGGACATATTTTGCGCCCGCGCCTTCCCGTTTATCCGGAGTTCGTGCCGACGATCACAGCTCGGCCGGGATTATTGTCGCAAAGGCTCCAAGCCTCGGCAGGCCAGGATGGCTACTCTTGGAGGGCCGCATGATTGTCGCACTTACCGGCGGCACCGGCGGAGCCAAGTTCGTAGAAGGGTTGCGGCAGGTCGTGCCTGCGCGCGAGTTGACGCTTGTTGTCAATACCGGCGACGACCTCAGATGGTGGGGGCTGCATGTCTCCCCAGACCTGGATTCCATTACCTACGCTCTGGCCGGTCTTCTTAGCAAGGAACGCGGCTGGGGCGTAAAGGGCGACACTTTTTTCTGTCTGCAAGCGATGGGAGAATTGGGCCAGCCGATCTGGTTCCATGTCGGCGACCGCGATTTAGCGATTCATCTGTTGCGTTCCAAACTGCTGGCGCAAGGAAAGACGCTTTCGCAAGCGACGATGGAGATCGCAGGTAAACTTGGCGTTCAAGCGCGTATTCTCCCCATGAGCGATTCGCGAGTCGAAACCAGAGTAAATACCAGCATTGGAGAACTCAGCTTTCAGGAATATTTTGTCGAGCGCTGGTATCAGGATCCGGTGAAATCAGTTCGTTTTGACGGAGCCGAACACGCCCAACCCGCTCCCGGCGTGACTGAAGCCATCCTGTCCGCCAGCGCGGTGTTGATCGCTCCCAGTAACCCGATCACCAGCATTGGTCCAATTCTCGCTGTGCCCGGAATTCGCGCGGCGCTCGCACAAACGCGAGCTTCGGTCGTCGCCATCAGTCCGATCATCGGAGCCGCGGCAGTTTCAGGACCAGCTGGGATTTTGATGGCCGCACAAGGCCTTCCGGTTTCGATCGCCGGCCTGGCTCAGTGCTATCAGGATTTCCTGGACATTGTGGTTGCTGACACCAGCGAAGCGGAAGCAGCCCGGCAGCTAAACGCATCCGGCGTGCGAGTGCACTGTGCCGACATCATAATGCGGACCGCTGATGACAAGGCCAAATTGGCCCAGACGGCGCTAACATTGCTCGGCGAAGCAAGCGCAGCCGGGATAGCGGGGAACCGTTCATGATTCTGGTTCCAGTCAAGAATCTCGCCAACGCAAAGCAGCGGCTGGCTTCGCTGCTCGCTCAACCGGCCCGGACTGAACTCGCGCAAGCCATGCTTTGGGACGTGCTTGAGACGCTGGCGACGTGGGAAGACCGCCCCGACGTTAGCATCGTCACCAGTGATCCATTTGCTCTCGACCTCGCGCGGCAGTTCGATTTCCAAGTTATCCCTGATCACGAGAACCTCGGCGAAACCGACGCCATCGAGACGGCAACCCGCTTTTGCGAATCTCGCGGCGCGGATTGCACTCTCGTGATTCCTGGCGACATTCCTTTGATCCAGAACTGGGAGTTAGAAAGAATTTTCGCAGCCGCTCCTGAGCAAGGCTCGGTTCTGGTTCCGTCCGCTGATGGGCGCGGTACCAACGCAGCCTTTCGGCGCCCCGCGGGATTGTTTCCTCTCCGTTTCGGAAATGACAGTTTCAAGCCTCACGTGGCCGCGGCCCGCGCGACCCGGAAGCCGTGCGTTACGCTGTCGCTGCCGGGCATCGCTCTCGACGTGGACAATCCTCTCGACCTCATGCGACTGGCCGCCGCTCCCGGCGAAACTCGTGCCCAGCAGCTAGTCCGGAAGTGGCGCCTTAACGATCTCCCACTGGCCGTAATTGCGTAACAGCATGAATGTGAAATAGATCATGGCCAGGCCCCTTCAACCTCGAGAGTTGCGCATCATCCCCGTTCCGTTTGCGGATGAGATCCAGCCAGGCGACCGCCTCGCCGATAAGCTTCTGGCCGCGCTCCAGCATCACAAGCTGAAACTCGGCAAGGGCGACATTGTTGTCGTGAAGCACAAGATCGTTTCCAAAGCCGAAGGACAACTCGTGGACCTTGACACCATCCGGCCCTCCGCCAGTTCGCGCGCCTGGGCTCGCCGCTACAAGCTTGATCCGCGAGTGACCGAGCTGGCGCTGGCTGAAAGCAGGCGAATCGTGCGCCGCCGCCGGGGCGTCCTGATCACCGAGACTCGGCACGGCCTCATTTGTGCTAACAGCGGCGTAGATGTTTCCAACGTCAATGGCGGTCGCCACGCG